>JABLTT010001065.1_pt1 | contig 97655 bp, 94 predicted proteins | sample 7160061 | NCBI WGS metagenome assembly JABLTT01 (sample SAMN14651232, study PRJNA627086) | human gut metagenome | isolation source: feces | host: Homo sapiens | reverse complement strand
TGTTTATGAGATGTTGGACACACTATCCCTGCCGGTAGCCGCCCAGCGCTTCGCAGAACTGTCTGAAAGCCCTGAATTCGGCAGCTATACCGCTTTGCAGTTCCTTCGTGAGGTCTTGGAGCCTCAATACATAGAAACCCTCAACAAGCGGTTTGAAACCAACCTGCGGCTCAGCAGCCTGATCAATAAGGGGGCTGTGGCGGAGAATCTAAAAACCGGTAACGGGCGCATCTATAATGATGCCACTGTTGAACAGGTCCTGAAATTCTACTTCGCTGAGAACCGGCAGAATGTGGGGATCTATGGAGTCACCGGTGCTGGCAAGTCCTATTTCCTGTCTGCCTGTTGTGTAGAGGCATGCAGGCGCAATTACCGCTGCAAGTTTGTAGACTATAGCGATCTGCTGGACGAACTGATTGTTCTCAACCGGCAGGAAGATCTGAACAAGTACCGTAAGAGGATCCGGTACTATGCACGGATCCAGCTGCTGTTCATTGATGACTTTGCAATCAGCCGATACTCCGAGGAAGGGATCAAGATCCTGTACCATCTCATCAAACTTCGGGATGACCTTGGGACCTCCACCCTCTTCACCTGCCAGTATTCTCCGGATGAATGGGGAAACCAGCTGAGTGATGAGAAGGAATGCTACGGTAAGCTTGACGGAATCCGGCGCAGGCTGACTACAGGGTTTACCGTACTGATTGAGAAGGCATAGCCTCCTGGAATAATAATCAATACTGATTAGCAGGGCCGGGATACCCCAGCCCTGCTGTTCCCTCGAACTGTCCGCTTAATATGGCCCTGACTGTCCGGGAAATGCGGCCCTGCTGTCCGCAGAAAGTGGCTATTTGCAGCGAGGGTTATTTTAATCTAATCCACCCTTGACAAATCTCTTTCCAGTATCACCTACAATGAAAATATGCTTTGCTGATTATTTTTTCTGCTGTCCCTGCGGAGCGTGGTTCTGCGGATTTCCTGCGGGCTGACCGCCTTTATTCTTCAATACAATGTCGTCTGCCTTGATGTACCATTCCACGTCTGCCCCTCGGTAGTTGGCGTTTGCCACAGTGTCGGCAACAGGATTGATAAGCTCCACCTCGGCGTTGTACGGATAGTCCTTGACAGGGATTTCCGCTGGGATAGATACCTGTATCGTGCGTTCCTGCTGACTGCACTTCAAATCATAAGTCGCACCAGCGATAGAGTAAAGCCCGTTTCCGTCGGTAATGCTGGTATTACTGGAAGTCTTTTTCAATGTGGCGTTTCCTACGGCAAGTTTCGCCCAGAACTGTCCAATGTCCTGTCCCTCGCCAGAGTAGATGTAACCGCCACACTCATAGCGTCCTTTGTTCTCGCTGGCAAAGGCTTTCGCCCCAGCATAAACCTCGTCCTGTACGGCTTTTGAGATTTCATCATAAGAAGCTCTGACGTTATCGCATTGCCAGCCAAGATGAACGCTCAATCTCTGCCATACGACGCACTGTTCAAGAAGATAGACCTGTTTATAATTCAGCTCGCTGTGGCTCTGTGCGTACTGCTTTACGTATTCCAGAGAGAGGGCAACGTCGGAAATCTGGTCAGCACTCATGCGTGTGCTTGCGTCGGCTCTGGTCTTGTAGCCGTTCTTGAAGTTGGTGTTGATGTCCACGCAGTAGGCAGTTTCGCCCTCAACTTTCATAATGCCCTCATTAAAGGTCGAACCGATAGAACCGTCATTCATAACCTTTTCGATATATCCTGCTCGTTCTGCACTTTCTGTCCAGTATTGCGTTTCAGAAGCGTGGACTGCCGTTGTCGGCAAAGCGGTAACGATAGTCGCAAAGGCAAGGAAGCCTGTGGCTAATCGCTTCAATATCTTTTTCATAGCTTTTAAAATTCTCCTTTCGTTTGGATATAGAAAAAGCCGTCCATTTCTGAACGGCTGGAAATAGAAAAGGAACGTCAATATCGGCGTTCCATAATCTACTTGCGATATTCAATTTTACAATTTGTGATACTGATATACTGTGGCAAGAAAAGGTATCTCTCTGCTGATTGACACCAATTTTGACACCAATTTTTTATAAAATGACGATTTCTGACGAGTTAAGATAAAATCATAAAATCCGGGAAACGCCCATAAATAGGCACTTACGACACCCTATGAAGTTAGACAAAATCCACACTGCGATAACAAGAGGTGAGTGCTAATTTTTTTGAATTTTTTATTTTTGCTGGAATACCGATGATCTTGCTGTATCAATCGTGTGTTTTAGAGCTGAGTTTTGATATGAGAATATTAAGCTGCTTTGCGATAAGTCCGACGAGGAGCGCTGCGGCAAGAGTTCCCTCGCGTACGCCCTGCAGACGCCCTATGAAGATAAATGAAAGTATACATGCAGTAAGTACGAGAGTGAAGTCAAACAATACTTTCATATATCCGAACTTCAACGGTATGATCTTACAAAGAGCGAGAACGACACCTTCTCCGGCAAGAACGATCGCATCGGCTTTGACCTCAAGGCTTACACCTATGCCGACAAGCATAATGCCTATGATACATACGATCCACTGTTGTATGTAGGTATTGCAGGATATGTCCTGAACAGCCCAGACGCCAAAATCTGTGAGAAATCCGAAGAAAAACGCCACGGGAAGCTGCATGAGCTGTATGGGTCTGTAGTTTTTTCTAAGTATCAGTATCTGTATTATTATGAAAACACAGTGCATTATGATCGTGGCAGTTCCTACGCTCAGAGGAGTGAAGAGACTCACGACGTAAGGCAGACTTGAGATGGGAGACGTGCCGAGGGCGGCCTTTATCGAAAACGCTATGCCAAAAGACATGATAGTAAGACCTATGAGCAGGAGTGCATATCTTTTCGCCACTTCGGCAGCCATTTTTTTATATGGTTTTTTCAACGTGATCCTTTCTTTCATACTGGTATATTATAGCACCGATAAGCTGATATGTCTGTTATTTTTTAAATATGTGCTTTCGCTCTTGTTTTGTCATTTTATGTAATATATCATGTATATGTGATCCGCAGACATTAAAAATTCGCAGTAGAAGGAGAATGACATTGAAACAGGATGCACCGGGAGTTATTAAACGTGCCGAACGGTTTCAGATTATATTGATTGGAGAGGGGATAATCGTAGGTGTCGTTTCAGGACTGGCAGTCCTTTTATACAGACTGGCTCTGGAGTATGCAGATACCTGGCTTGGATATATACTTGAATATGTTAAGGGAAATGCACTTTTGACGGCAGGATGGTTTGCAGCTCTTCTGGCGATGGCGGTGACAGTAGCCGTGCTTGTAAAATATGAGCCCATGATATCGGGAAGCGGTATTCCTCAGGTGGAGGGAGAGATAGCCGGAAAGATCGAGACAAAATGGTATCGGGTGCTCTTATCGAAATTTGCAGGAGGCTTTCTGTGCATGCTCGGCGGACTGGCGCTGGGCAGGGAAGGTCCGTCTATACAGATAGGCGCGATGGCGGGAAAAGGAGTTTCCAAAAGGATGGACAGAGGGAAAACCGAGGAAAAATTTCTGATAACGTGCGGAGCCAGCGCCGGACTTGCGGCGGCTTTTCACGCGCCGCTTGCAGGAGTGATGTTTTCACTGGAAGAAATACATAAAAACTTTTCCGTATCGTTGCTGGTGTCGGTTATGACTGCCTCTGTCACTTCCGACTGTCTGTGCTCGCTGATACTGGGAAGCGATTCTGTTTTCAGATTTGAGATCGCAGGAGCGATACCGATACAGCATTACTGGATGATAATCATCCTGGGGATCATTCTCGGATTTGCGGGAGCCTTTTATAACTGGTTTACACTTAAAGTACAGGAGCTGTTTCGCAAAGTAAAATGTGCAGGCGGCACGGTAAAGATCGCGATACCGTTTTTGATCGCCGGAGTTATAGGATTCATATATCCGCAGGTTTTAGGCAGCGGGCATGATCTGGTGGAATCTCTGGCAGGAGCGGGAATGTCCCTTGGAAGTATCGCAGTTATATTCGCTTTGAGGTTTGTTTTTTCGTCTATATGCTTCGGATCGGGAGCGCCTGGAGGGATATTCTTCCCGCTGCTCGTTCTGGGAGCGTACATAGGAGGAGCATATGCAGTCCTGTGTTCGGAGTTTGCGGGACTGGAAGAAATATATGCCGGAAATATCGTAACCCTTGCAATGGCGGGGTATTTTGCAGCTATAGTAAGAGCTCCGCTTACAGGGATAATACTGATATTTGAAATGACAGGGTCTCTAAATCAGATGCTGTCTCTTTCGCTTATATCGATAACGGCATATATAACCGCCACTCTGCTCAAGTCGAAGCCTATATATGAGAGCCTGCTTGAGAGACTGCTCAGCAATAGAAATGAGAGCATCTATGACGGAGAAGATGTGAAAGGAGAAAAAGTGCTGATGAACCATGCAGTGCAGCAGGGATCTGAGCCGGAGGGAAAGACTATAGGTGAGATAGCATGGCCAAGAAGATGTCTGCTCGTAGCAGTGCAGAGAGGGAGCGAAGAGCTTATCCCGAAAGGAAGCACCAAGCTTTATGCAGGGGATATCATAGTAACGATGACCGATGACAGAGATGCGGCAGTAACCAGAGAAAAGATGAACGAGATATGCAGGAGCATTTGATAAGTATTTCAAAGAGATTAGGTATTTTGAAGATGTTGTAAGAAACGCTGTATTTCTTGGAGGCGACAGCGATACGCTGGCGGCCATAGCGGGCAGCATAGCCGAAGGATACTACAGTGTGCCGGATGAACTTCGAGAGAAAGCGTATGAAATAATAGATAAAAATTTATTGAAACTGATTGAGAGCATCTGAAAGGAGAGGTATTATGTCATTTGAATCAGTAAAAGAATATTTGAAGGGATACGGTCTTGACGACAGAGCAATGGAATTTTCCGTATCGAGCGCATCGGTGGCCTTGGCGGCGGAAGCAGTCGGGTGTCTTGAAAAGGAGATCGCTAAAACCATGGCATTTAAAGTCGACGGGAAAGCTGTGCTTGTAGTCATGGCGGGAGATTCAAAGATAGATAATCCTAAGTTCAAGGCTGCATTTAAAACAAAGGCTGTAATGCTCAAAGGAGAAGAAGTGGAGGATATGACAGGCCATCCTATAGGCGGCGTATGTCCTTTTGATGTGAAGGAAGGCGCCGACGTTTACCTGGACGTGTCTCTCAAAAGATTTGAAACGGTTTACCCCGCCTGCGGCAGCAGCAACAGCGCAGTGAAGCTTTCCATAGAAGAGCTGGAAAGAGCATCCGGCTTCAAAGATTGGGTCGATATAGGAAAAGGATGGGAGTGATAGACGATGAAAGATGTGGATGAAGTATCATCGACAAAGGCAGAAAAGTTGCAGACGGTGAATAAAATGGAGGCAAAGCCGGTGCTTCCGCTGATAATATCGATGTCTGTACCGCCTCTCATATCCATGTTCATGCAGTATGCGTACAATTTCGTCGACTGCATGTTCGTTTCGTGGATAAGCGAGGATGCGCTTGCGGCGGTATCGCTGGCATTTCCGCTTACTACACTGATGATAGCCCTTTCCATATGGGTCGGCGTGGGAGTGAATGTGCTCATTGCCGGAAGCCTGGGAAGAAAAGAGCAGGATAAGGCTGACAATACGGTCACCAACGGTATAATACTTTCCGCTGTTTTCGGCATACTCATAACAGCAGTGATGCTGTTCATACTGAAGCCTTTCTTTGCTTCCTTTACAGATGATGCGCAGATATATGATCTGGCAATGAAATATATGCGTATATGCGTATTCATGCAGGTGCCGAATATGGTGCACATATGCATACAGAAAATAATACAGGGTACGGGGAATATGATCGCACCTATGTGGTTTCAGATAGCGGGAGTGCTTCTGAACTTTGCTCTCGATCCGGTGCTTATATTCGGATATTTCGGATTCCCGCAAATGGGCATAGAAGGCGCGGCGGTCGCCACTGTGGCAGGCTATACGTTCTCCATGATCCTGGCTTTTTACGTTCTCATATTCAGAAAGCAGAGGGTAAAGATAAAAGTAAAAGGCTTCAGGCTCGATCTGAAGACATTCAGGGATATATTCGTCATCGGTTTTCCTTCATTTGTGATGAACGCTCTCGGAGCGCTGATGACTTATTTTACGAATATATTTTTAGTGCTGTATTCAAATACTGCCGTAGCGTTTTTCGGCGCGTACTTCAAATTGCAGCAGGTAGTCATAATGACGCTGAATGGACTTGTTCAGGGCTGTATACCTGTAATGAGCTATAATTTCGGAGCGAAAAAAAGGGAAAGACTTGATCAGGCGCTCAAATGCGGTACGATCATAGGAGTGATACTTACAGGAGCAAGTATTGTGATTCTGTGGCTGTTCCCGGAACAGATACTGAGACTGTTCAACGCTTCTGATGATATGATGTCCTTCGGAGTTCCGGCTCTTAAGATAATGTGTGTAAGCTATGTATTCGCAGCAATATCCACTATGCTGGCGTCCTATATGCAGTCCACGGGGCGTGTAAAGATAAGCATCATAATAAATTTCCTGCGTCAGCTGGTACTGCTCATACCTGCCATGTGGCTGCTTTCGAATCTTTTTGGAATGACCGGCATATGGTGGTCTTTCATAGCAGCAGAGCTGATAACTGTGATCGTTAGCTTTGTTTTGTACAGAAAATATCCTGTAAAAATATGATCATATTATATAGTTTGATATGATTGACAATAAAAAGGAGACTTGCGTTTGCAAAGCAGATATGCAAAGTCTCCTTTGGTTTTAGTTTTTTGTTTTTATTCAGCCTTCAAAAAGAGGGGTAGAGAAATATCTTTCTGCTGTATCCGGAAGAACTGTCACTACAGTTTTTCCGGGACCGAGCTTCTTCGCAAGCTGAAGCGCGGCGGCCACGTTTGTACCGCTCGATATACCGCACATGAGACCTTCTTTTGAAGCAAGATCGCGGGCCGTCTGAAGAGCCTCTTCATCTTTTACTATATATATGTCCTGATATATGTCGAGATTGAGTATATCAGGTATCACTCCGTCTCCTATGCCCATCTGCAGATGAGATCCGATGGATCCGCCGGACAGTATAGCGGCGTGTTCAGGTTCTACTGCCCAGATCTCAATATCAGGGTTTGCTTCTTTAAGGATCTCGCCTATACCTGTGATAGTACCGCCGGTTCCAACGCCTGAGCAGAAACCATGTATCGGTCCGTCCACCTGCTCGAGTATTTCCTGTGCAGTGTGGATACGGTGTACCTGAGGGTTTGCAGGATTTGCAAACTGCTGAGGGACGAATACATTGGGGTCTTCTTCTGCCATGCGCAAAGCCGTGTTCAGACATTCATCGATACATTCCCCGATATTGTTATCGTCATGGATCAGTATGAGCTCAGCACCGTAGTGGTTGATCAGTTTCCTTCTTTCTTCACTGACGGAATCCGGCATTATTATTATGGTTCTGTAACCTTTGACAGCGCCTACGAGAGCAAGGCCTATACCCTGATTGCCGCTGGTAGGCTCTACGATTATTGTATTTTCATTGATGATTCCTTTTTTTTCAGCATCGCAGATCATATTGTAAGCAGTCCTTGTTTTTATGGAACCGCCTACGTTAAGACCTTCGAATTTTACGAGGATCCTTGCGGAATCATCCGATGTCATATGATTTAATTGAACTATGGGAGTATTTCCCATAGCCTCCAAAATATTGTTGTATACCATTTTTTTGCTTCCCTTCATACAAATTGTCTTTAATATTATACAGCAAAAAGTTTATGATTTCTATCCATTATACAGATATCGCTTTCAGAGTTTCAAGAAATTTTTTGGATGCTCTTGAAAATACTCTGTGTTTTTTCCACGCTATAAACAGATCTGCCGTGACTTCGGGGTAAAAGGGCCTGAAACACAGCTCGCTTTCGCTGGAAGTATCGGCTATATTTCCTATACATACTGCGGAGCCGATTCTCTTTTCCGTCATTACAGAAGCGTTGAAGATCAGATTGTATGTACATTTGATGTTTAGTTTGTCCTGCGGGCCTGTCCAATCTGAGAGATCGTTGCGGTCAAGGACCTGGCGCGGAAATATAAGCGGTATGTCATGTATGTCATCTGCAGTTATGACATTAAGCTCAGACATAGGATCATCTTTTCTCATTATTAAGCCCCATTCATCGTAGGATGGCAGCTTTATGTAGTCGTATTTGCTCATATCGGCAGCACCTACGAAGAGAGCAAAGTCGAAGAATCCGCTGTCGAGCCTTTCCGCAATATCCTCCTCATTACCGCTGTACAGATTTATTTTTATATTCGGATAAAGTTCAGTGAGACGCTTTATAGCTTCTGCTATATATGATATGCTGCGTGTTTCACCGCTTCCTATGTTGATCTCACCGTTTACTATGTCTTCATCGGCTTTGAGCTCAGCTTCAGTAGAATCTGCAAGATTTACTATTTCGGTGGCTCTGTCGTACAGAAATTTTCCTTCTTCTGTCAGCGTTATTTTTCTTCCGCCGCGTAGGAACAGAGTTTTTCCCAGTTTGGATTCAAGCTCCATAAGCTGTTTTGATAATGTGGGCTGTGTGATATGAAGTTCGTTTGCAGCTGCCGTTATGCTGCCGTTTCTTACAGCTGATAGAAAATAACGCAGCACTCTAAGTTCCAGATCCATTCGCATCATCCTTTCTTTAAAAAATTATACATCCGGGATAATATTCCTGCAAGTTATGAATAACTATATCATATAGGTATTTGATATTTATATTTTTGATGTATAATATATAAATAAGAAAATTCAATGGAGGGTGTGAGCGAATGGATATAAATGAATATTTAGCCCGTCTTGATTCAGGAGAATATATAGAAGCAGGATCGCCGACACATATGTATATGCATGGGGTTTCCCAGGAAGCGCTCAGGCTGACGGCAGAGCTGAACGGGAAATATCATACGCCCGAGGAAATAAGGGCAATACTTGAACAGATAACAGGAAGACCTGTAGATAAAAGTGTGGGACTTTTTCCTCCTTTTCATACTGACTGCGGTAAAAATATACACCTTGGAAAAGGAGTTTTTATAAATATGGGATGTAAGTTTCAGGATCAGGGCGGTATATATATAGATGATGGAGCGCTTATCGGACATAATGTGGTTTTAGCCACGATAAATCACGATATGAACCCGCTGAAAAGACACGGTATGACTCCGGCGCCTATTCATATAGGAAAAAATGTATGGGTCGGCTCCAATTCCGTAATACTTCCGGGCGTTACGATAGGAGACGGAGCCGTTATAGCGGCAGGTGCAGTAGTAGGTATGGATATCCCTGAAAATATGGTAGCCGGAGGAGTCCCGGCAAAGATACTAAAGAAATTGAATGAAGACATTTAAGCTTGCAATTAAATAGAAGCGGATATGTTAAACGGCGTCATATATCATACAGGCGCCGTTTTATAGTTGCTGATTTTTTATCTGAAAAGGAAAAAATGTATATAAAACATGAGAAAGGCGAACCCTCCGGCGCAGATGAGCGGACCTGTTACGGACTGGCCTTGTTTTTTATTGTGGAAGATCTGTACGATCGAGGCTGCGATAAAGAAGAGCAGCGCGGCAGTGGTAGTCATTAGACTGAAGCCCGGACCATAATATTTGTTTTGCGCCATCAAAAGGAATGTGGGAAGCAGTGCCGACATGACGCCCATTAGAGCGAGCAGATTTCTTAGAGTCTTGTATTTCATAGCTGGTCTCCTGTGTTTATTTAATGATGCTTTGATTTTATCATATTTTGTTGTTGATGGCTTTAAAAAAAATTCATGCTCAGCAATCTAATCAATTCTTTTGACAATCTAATTATTGAGCGGGGATTTCAAATGCAATATCATATATAAATAGAACAGTAGTATGAACGGAGGGATGAACATGTTGACAGAACGCGTCAGAAAAATAAGAGAAAAATACTTCGATACTATACCGTGCATAACAGCAGAACGTCTTGTGCTTGCAACGGAAGCCCACAAGAAATTTGCCGGAGACGCTATCCCGGTATTCAGGGCAAAGATAGTCAAATACGTTATGGAAAACATGACTACTCTCATTATGGACGGAGAACTGATAGTAGGAACGCCTACTAATAAATATAAGGGAGCCAATCTGTTCCCTGAATATACATCGAGCAAATGGCTCATCGAAGATATAGATGATTTTCCTGTAAGAAAGACGGACCCGTATTACATAAGTCCTGAGGACAGGGAGACGATCCTGGAGACTTTAAAAGAGTGGGACGGCAGAGCTATGGAGGACATAGCGGGAGAAGTGCTGCCTGCATATATAGAAAATGCAAGACAGAAGGATCTCATATCCATCGGATGCAGGAACGGAGTATCGGGAGAAACGACTCCAAATCATCAGAAGTTTATGGATATAGGACTTAAAGGTTTTATTGAAGAATGCCGTGCAAATATAGAAAGAGTAAAGGGCGGCACAAAGGAAAAACAGGAAAAGGTAGACTTCTGGCATGCATGCATAGTTATCTGCGAAGGTATAATAGCATATGCTCACAGGATGGCTGATGAAGCTGAAAGACAGGCAGCTTCATGCAGCGATGAGAAGAGAAGACAGGAGCTGCTCCAGATAGCGGAAAACTGCAGAGTTGTTCCGGAAAATCCGCCGCAGACATTCCATCAGGCACTTCAGATGCTGTGGTTTATACAGGTTTCATTCCACATAGAGGCGCCTACTACTGCATGCGGATTCGGAAGGTTCGACCAGTACATGTATCCGTTCTTTAAAGCTGACCTTGAGTCGGGCAGGAGTACTAAGGAAGAAATGCTTGAGATGCTGGAATGTTTCTACCTGAAAGCCTGCGAGGTATACGAAGTCAGAGACAGGTGGTACGCCAAGTCCTTTGCAGGATATCCTATGTGGGAAATATTGGTAGTAGGAGGGCAGACTCCTGACGGAAAAGACGCTTCCAACGAGCTGTCGTATATGTGTCTTGATGCTGCGGCTGATTTACAGACCAAGCAGCCGGTACTGGCAGTCAGAGTATTTGACGGCACGCCTGAGTCCCTCATAAGAAAGGGTGCTGAAATGATACAGGCGGGCATGGCAAATCCTGGATTTTTCAATGATGAAGCTGCAATAAAGATGACTTTGGGAAAGGGCTGCACTATGGAAGAAGCAAGGGACTGGACCATAGTAGGATGTATACAGCCGGGACCGGGAGGCGGAAGCACGGATGGATCGCCTGATGCCGGATATGTAAATGCTCCTAAAGTACTTGAGCTTGTTCTTCACAACGGAAGGGATCCGAAGACAGGCGAGCTTCTGGGACTGGAAACGGGAGACCCAAGGGATTTCAAATCGATAGATGATCTTAAAGATGCTCTTAAAAAGCAGCTTGCATATTTCTACAGAATGATAAAAGACGGCTATGACCTTATGGTGCCTTACCATATGCTGAGATACCCTGTTATATTCGCATCAATGGCGATGAAGGGATGCGTAGAATCGGGAATGTCTGTTCAGGAAGGCGGAGCTAAGTACAGTACGGCAGGAATGTTTATAACCGGTTCTGCAAATCTGGCAGATTCCATAGTTGCTATAGAGGATGTTGTATTCAAGGATAAGGATGTTACAATGGACGAGCTGATAAGCGCTCTTGATAAGAACTTTGAAGGGGAAGAAAGGCTCAGACAGCTTTTGATAAACAAGCCTCCTAAATACGGCAATGACAATGAGCACGTGGACGGAGTGGCAAGAGAAATGCTCGGATACTGTGCAGATCTTGTACAGTCCTGGGAAGATTCAAGACACGGACATTATTCTTTCTGCAATCTTTCGCAGACTGTAAACATTTCTCATGGAGAGGCGTGCGGAGCGACACCGGACGGAAGACTGGCAGGAGAAACGTACTGCGACAACTGTTCACCGACTATGGGAAGAGATCTCAAGGGCCCGACAGCTACAGTAAAATCTGTCGCTTCCATAGGCCAGTGCAATTTCCACGACGGGGCTTTGTTTAACTTGAGATTCGATCCTAAGGGTATCCAGGGAGAAAAAGGGCTTGAGATAATAGAAGGTGTTATAAAGACGTATTTTGAAAACGGCGGAGAGCATATACAGATAAATGTCGTAGACGATAAGACTCTCAGAGCAGCTCAGGAGGAACCTGAAAAGTACAAGGGCCTCATGGTAAGAGTCGCAGGATATATGGCTTACTTCACGGAGCTTGATAAGGCTGCTCAGGATAGTATAATAGACAGAACAGCGCATTTGAGCGCTTAATAGATAAAAGAGAAGAGCATCTTGGAGAAGTTTATGAACAGAGAGGAACTGAAAGCGCCTGTGGGAGGAATCCAGAAATTTTCCACTGAAGACGGTCCAGGAATAAGAACGACCGTATTCTTGAAGGGATGTCCTCTGAGGTGCAGATGGTGTCATAATCCGGAGCTTATAGATTTCGAGCAGCAGCTCATAAAACTTCCAAATAACTGTATCGGTTGCGGATACTGCATTTCCGAATGTGAAAAAAATGCAATAAGCTTTTCGGATGAAGGAGTCATAGAGATAGACAGGAAACTGTGCGATAAATGTATGAAGTGCGTTTCGACCTGTTATGCGAAAGCGCTTCAGCCTGTGGCGCAGTATATGACAGTGGATGAGATACTCAGCGAAGCAGAACAGGACAAAGGCTTTTATGAGCATACCGGAGGCGGTATAACTGTGAGCGGAGGAGAGATGCTGTCGCGCCATGGATTCGTCGAAGAACTTATATCAGAAGCCGGAAAAAGAGATATGCAGGTATGCCTTGACACATCAGGATACGGGGACGGCAGCGTGCTGAAAAAACTGGCGTCCATGTCTAATGTCACGGATGTGCTTTATGACATGAAGTCCATAGACAATGATATACATAAGGAATATACAGGTGTAGACAATTCGTTGATATTGGAAAATCTAAGGCTGCTTGCAGGAGATGAAAAAACAAAAGATAAGATAATCATGCGGATGCCTCTGATCAAAGGAGTAAATGATTCGCAGGATATCATAGAAAAGACGGCTGAATTTTATCGGGATAATAATCTCGGGAGAGTAACTTTGCTTCCTTATCACAACCTTGGGATGAGCAAGGAGAGAAATGTGGGAGGATTGCAGGAGGAATTTGAGGCTCCGGATGAAGAACGTGTCGATGAAATAAAGGCTTACTTTGAAAAAACAGCAGGAATGAAAGCGGAAATATTGGGAAAATTGTAGAGATTGGGTTTTGCGTAAGGTTTTAGCAGAAAAGAACAAAATTATTGAGGAGGAGTGCCTTTATGGAGACGCGAGGAATGGAAACTCAGGAAGGCAGAGTCCTTAAGAGAGGACTCAAGAGACGTCATCTGACGATGATAGCAATAGGAGGCTCTATAGGAACCGGATTGTTCCTGGCTATGGGAGGAACGATAAGAGATGCAGGTCCCGGAGGAGCGCTGGTAGCTTATGCGATAATGGGAGTCATAGTGTACTTTATGATGACTGCCCTTGGGGAAATGGCTACGAGACTGCCGATACCGGGAGCTTTTACAGCTTATGCGGACAGATTCGTTGACAAAGCGTGGGGCTTTACCAACGGCTGGTCCTACTGGTTTGGAAGCGCAATGACGGTGGCTGCAGAGCTCATAGCCGGTGCAATAATAATAAAATACTGGTTCCCGGATAGCAGCTCGTCTGTCTGGGCTATGCTGTTCTTAGCCATACTTCTGGCTATAAACCTGTTTTCGGTAAAAGGCTTTGGGGAAGCCGAATACTGGTTTGCGGGCATAAAGGTAGTCGTAACGATAATATTCCTGATAGTCAGTGTACTTATGATAATAGGCATACTGAGCGGAACGGGAAATCACGGATTCAGCAACTGGACTTTAGACGGCGGAGAAGCAGGGAAAGCTCCGTTTGTAAACGGACTTGGCGGAATAGTCGGCATTTTCATGGTGGCTGCATTTTCTTTTTCCAATACAGAGCTTGTCGGACTTTCGGCGGCTGAATCGGAAAATCCTAAGAGCGATATACCGAGAGCGGTGCACAGCATATTCTGGAGACTTATAATATTCTACATGGGAACTATTTTCGTAGTAGGTACTCTTATTCCGTTTACGGAGCCTACGCTTCTGGATGCAGCTGAGGATAATGTTGCAGCGTCACCGTTTACGATAATATTCCAGAGAGCAGGGTTTGCAGCAGCAGCTTCTCTCATGAATGCGGTAATACTTACATCGGTACTGTCCTGCGGTAATTCATCCATGTACAGTGCTTCAAGAACATTGCAGCACATGGCTCAGAGGGGAGATGCGCCAAGATATTTTTCGCGTCTGAGCAAGAACGGAGTGCCGGTGAGAGCGATAATAGCTACGGCTTGTATAGCAGCGACAGCATTTTTTGCTTCGCTTATAGGCGACGGAATGGCTTACACAGCGGCGTATTCTCTCTGCGGTATAGCGGGCGTATACAACTGGCTTACCATAAGTGTAGCACATTACAGATTCAGAAAGGGATGGCTCAAACAGGGACATACGCTGGACGAGCTTGAGTATAAATCGCCGTTCTATCCGTTTGGCTCCTGGTTTGCGATAATCATGTGCATCATTATATGTTTCGGAGCTAATTACACGGTATTCCTCGATTTCGACTGGTTCAGCTTCATAACGTGCTATGCGATAATACCTCTTTCGGTGATAATGTTCTTCGTTTATAAGAAAGTGAAAGGGACGAAGTGGGTCAAGTATGAGGATATGGATTTTAATCCGCCTGAAGATGCGGATAAAAAGAACATCTCCGCAATTTATTGATGATAACTTAAAATGTCAAGCTTAGATAGTTTGATCGATTATCCTTAACATAAAAACAGAAAGCGCTGTACATGGGCTGGTGATTCGTGTGCGGCGTTTTTTGATTTTTTTGAAAAAGTCTGAGAAATCATGTATTGAGAAAAGGATCTAAAGATATGATAAATCGAGATCAGCCTATTTAGGGTCCATGATCTTGGCAACTTCGATAATAGCCTTTTGTCCGCGCTTATCGGAATTTCTGTAGAAGTTCAGCAGGGTGATTTCGTCTGTGCTGAGATTGAAGCTTTTTTTGAAACTGCTGTTTCCAAGCAGATAATCAGTGCTGACATTGTAAAGTCTGGCAGCAGCGCAGATGGTGTCGTAATTCATCTGGCGTTTGTTTGTTTCATAAAGAGAATAGGCTTCTCTTGAAATATTGAGAGCTTTGGCAATTTTTTCCTGAGTCATGTTAGCCTCGGTACGCAGCTCCTTAAGGCGCTGTCCGATGATATCTCGCATAAAACTAAAACCCCCTTTCATGATATGGATATTGAAAAGAAAAAACGTAATATCAATATGTTACTTAATAATAGCACCAGCAGATTTTCAAGGCACAAAAAGCAACAAATAGTAACTAATAAGCGTATTATCCTCAAAAAAGGTGTTGATAATGTAACAAATTGTTGCTAAAATGATTAAAGAACACATTCTTTACATTTAAACTATTGAGGAGGATAGAAAAATGCGCAGAAAATTTATAGCGTGTCTGGCGGTCGGGGCTATGCTGGCGACTATGGTGCCTGGTGCAGTTTCGGCAGCTGATACGGAAAACGCGGCTAACGATAACAGCGGCAAGGTGCTCAAGGAAGAAATTACGACGCCACAGACATATAATATCAATGGTGAAGTCGTGAAAACTGTTTATGTTGGAGCACTGAACGGAGGTAAGGTAAATGTAATAGTTACCAGTGCATCGGGTTATATTGAGCCATCAGAAAGTGGCTGGAGTTATTATAACGAAGGGCTTTATGGAAAGCAGTGGCATAAAGTATATGATGTGAATGCAGATAATGAAAAAGTAACTTTCAACGCAAATTACAATTCTAATACGAATTCATGGGATGACAGTCAAACTATAACTATAGATTTCCACAAATTTGATACTGAAGCTCCGGTGATAAATACAGACGCTGTTCCTACAGTTTTACCTGATGCGGAGCTTGGTGAAGACTATGAACTCCCGTCTCTTCCTGTAACTGATGATATTACGGCGGATTTCACGACAAATGAAATAGGCTCGGTGTATTATTCAAAGACCGGTGAAGACGGAACCTGGGAAACGGCAGATTCCTTCAGTACCGATAAAGAAGGATATTTCAATATATGGTATAAGGCTACTGATCTTTCGGGAAAAACTTCCACAGCCTCCGCGTATAAGCAGGTGCATGTAGTAGATACTACGGCGCCGACTTCTGCGATTGAAAAGATCGCTGATATGGAAAAGGGAGACAAGCTCAATATATCAGATGTTAAAGTTAACGCTGAAGACAAGAGCGGTATAGACAAAGTATGGCTCAATGAGATTCTTTATTCCGAGACAAATGAATCATGGGAAGATTATGAAAGCGTATGGAAGCTGGGATATGGAACAGATCCTATCACTGAATACGAAATGGATAAAGCAGGATACTATAAGCTGAAATACAGAGTTACAGATAAGGCTGAAAATCAGAATACTGCTTATCCGTCCGTCATCGTAAAAGTCGATGAGATATACGGTACCGGCGGATTTACGCTCAACTATGTCGATAAAGACGGAAATAAAGTCGGAGATTCCACATATGTAGGAAAAGAAGATGCTGTTTTAGATTACGAGTATGATGAAAACGGCGATAAAGAAACTTTTATGGAGTTCAAATACAAAGAAGACGGATTTAAAGCACAGCCGCCTGCAGGATATTACATTGCAAGCCAGGATGACTTCAACGATGTAACTGATCCGATGAGAGTATATGTTGAAAACGGCGGTGAGAACACCGATGCACAATACGATATAACAGTTACTAAAGAAAAGGCAGAAGCCGCTTCGGATAAAGAAGATAAAGGTGAAGTGACACCTCCTAAAACTCCAAAGACCGGAGACGATATGAATGTCGCACTGCTTGCCGGACTCATGGCATTAACAGCAGCAGCCGGAGCAGGAACAGTCTTTGCAAGAAAGAAAGTTATGAAATAAGAAACGATATGATATCAAATAAATATATATGATAACATTAAAGGGGCTGAGCATTAACAGAAAATGATAGTTAGTGTCCGGCCCTTTTTCACTTTAAGTGAAAATCCGGTGTGAATGGGGGTTCCTTTGGCAAACGCCTGACGGCAAGCTGTTTTATCGTGAAAGGCTATTTGATAGCGCTTGTGATATCATAAATATTGACACTGATAATCGTGCATGATTTTAGCCTGCATAAAAAACAGGACTGAACGCCAACGGCCATTTTCCACTAACGTGACAGTCCCGTTTTACTAACCTATATCCACAGGCTCTATGACAGCTATCTGAAGACCTGTGCCCTTCAGCGTGAAATTAAGATGAAGGGAGTTTTCTATATGATCTGTAAACGTATCGGTTTTCGGTACGGTGTAGTAATTAAGGTCAAAATCCATATCTGAGCTGTAGTTCTGCGGAAAATCCATCTTAGACATAAAGTCAAAAAGGGTGTCTGTATTGTCAAAAGCATATTTTTTGATCGTGTATTTTCCGGATATGTTGTATAGAGTCGCGTTGATATCCAGCTCGTCCTTATGATTTTGCACGGCCTGCTGAGCGTCGCGCAGAGTCGTTGCCCCCGAACATATGCGGCTCGTATTGTCGTCAAAATTCATTACGGATATTATAAAAGAAGGATTATCTTCTATGGTTCTTACGGCAGCATAGTACTTGTCGCTGGAAATAATATCTCCTTTGAACCTCGACAGCATCAGGTGGGCGTAATAAGCAGGTTTAAAAAGTCCGGAGGAAGTCAGCAGTCCGTTGTCTCCCTTTAATATGACCGTTTCGTCTCCGTCATCCATGAGCTTTGTTTCGACAGTATCTGAGGTCATTAAATATTTCTGAAAAGTATATACGAGACCTGCTATGGAATCCATGCCGAATACGCGTGATGTATTCATCAGAGTCGGTTTTTCTTTTGATGAAATGCTTATTCCTTCTTTTTCAAATTTTTCCTTGAGCTTTACAGGGACCTCATTGTACATGAAGACCTTGGCGCAGCGAAGTTTTTTCAGCACGGAAAACATGCTTATGCCGAGCTTTTCATAATCCTGAGGGTAGATATCTATTTCCAGATTGCGCTCAAGAACGGTGAGGGGACGCTCCTGTGCATTTATCCTCACATACAGATTGAAATGCCTTACCGAAGCATTGTAGGATTTATCCAGCAGCTCGGAAAGCTTCTGCTGCACCATTGAAAGAACGGCGCTGGTTCTGACTGAAACGACTTTTTCCGGCCGCAGAGGTCCTTTTACCATTTTGGTGTATTCGGATCTGTGCTCTTCTGGGGACATGCCAAACCATCTTCTGAAGAATTTTTCGTAGTAGGAAGTAGTGGAAAATCCGACGATCTTCGCTATCGTGTTTACCTTCTTATCGGTCTGCAAAAGATACATCTCTGAAAATTCAACTCGGGCAAAGGCAAGAAACTCCCGGAAGCTCAGACCGGTGCAGGTCTTTATCATGTGGGAGATGTAGTAAGTGCTGAGGTGCTCTATTCCAGCGAGATCATCCAGGGTTATTTTCTCTGCGTGGTGCTCGTATATATACGGAATTATGCGGCTCATGCGCTCTATCAGAAGCAGATTGCCGTAGGTAGGGCTGACCACAAGATCCCCGTCAAAGGAGAACAGATTGAAATTTTTGTTCAGGAAATCTATCAAAGATATGCACTCATCTATGCACTGCTGTTTATAGTCTATCCCCTTTTTGAGATACAGGGAAAGTATGCCGAGTACCGTTTCACGCAGCTTATCAAATCGATCATCGTTTTCTTTTTTTGCAAAGGTCCTGTAGGAACTTTTTGAAAGATAAGGAAAATGCTGTGAAAAATAAGCGTTGTCTATATGAAGAACTGCTATTGTGTTTTCTTTTCCTGTGCTGTAGAGTCCGTGAACCTCACGTCCGTTGTTTGCGAATATGCTTCCCTCCGGCAGGATGTAGCGGCATGAGCCGTTTTTTAATTCTATTTCTCCCTGCAGTACGACCAGGATCTCGATGTCGTGATGGTAGTGGAGAGGGTATTCCGTGATTTCACAGAAGGATATATCGAGGGGAAAATCCCGCTCATATGAGATTTTTTCAGGCAGCATTCTCTACTCCTTAACAATAATCACACTCAATCTGATATAATTATATTATACTTAACTGTGTTCTAAAATCAAACTTGAAATAAATGGAGGACATCATGGACGTTTTATCGAAAAAAACAGGTTTAATGAAAAAAATACTTCTGCCTGACGGGACTTACATGCCTAAGCTGGGGCAGGGCACCTGGCAGATGGGAGAAGATGATTCAAAATATGAAAGAGAAATAAAGGGACTGGAGTACGGGATACGCACAGGCATAAATCTCATAGATACTGCTGAGATGTATGCCGACGGGAAAGCGGAAATGATCGCAGGCAATGCTGTCAAGTCCTTTGACAGGAGCGATGTTTACATAGTGGACAAAGTTTATCCGCAGAATGCCGGCAGAAACCATATATACAGCAGCGTTGAAAGATCGCTCAAACTGCTCTGCACGGATTATATAGACATGTATCTGCTGCACTGGAGAGAAGATGCGGATCTGTCGGAAGTCGTCTACTGCATGGAGGATCTGAAGGAGAGGAAGCTCATAAGAAGATGGGGCGTTTCTAATTTCGATGTGGAGGATATGGAAGATCTGTGGAAAGTTCCCGACGGCAGCAAGTGCTGTATCAACCAGGTGCTGTATAATCTGGGGACGAGAGGAATAGAATATGATCTCCTCGACTGGCAGAGAGAAAAGGGGATACCATTCATGGCGTATGGTCCTGTGGGACAGGCCGGAGCAATGGTGACGCAGGACGGCGTATCAAAAGCAATGCTTATGGGAGATAATAATGTAAAAGAGGTCGCGCAGCATCACGGTATATCGGTGGTGCAGCTTCTTCTCGCATTTGTGCTCAGGTATGATGATATGGCGGCGATACCGAAAGCTGTGAGCTATGATCACATAGATGAGAATGCAGCTGCTGCGGAGATAACACTTGATGAAGAAGATCTGGAAAAGCTGTCGCTGTCGTTCCCGGCTCCGACCGAGAAGGTGATGATGGAAAAGTATTAAGATTGTTTTAAGAACGTGGATTTTTCAATATCTATATGTTATTATTAAGGAGATTTTCAGGAAAAATCAGGAAGAAGAGGGATCGAAATGCGTTTGGCGGATTTATGTGAAAAAATAGACTGCGAGATCATTCAGGGCAGTATGGAAATCGATATAAAGGATATAGTATATGATTCGCGAAAAGCGGAGAAGGGATGTCTGTTTGTCTGCATGGTGGGAGCCGAGACTGACGGACATAAGTATATACCGGATGCTCTTGAAAAAGGAGCTTCTGCCCTTGTAGTGGAGAGAAGTGAAGAATGCCGTGAAGTTCCAAAAGAGGTTGCGGTGATAAAAGTGGATTCGGCGAGATACGCTCTTGCTCTCATGTCCGCCGCATACTTCGGATATCCGGCGGAAAAACTTACGACTATAGGAGTTACCGGGACAAAGGGAAAGACGACGACGACCTACATCATAAAAGATGTGCTTCAGCAGGCAGGAAAGAGATCCGGTCTCATAGGAACGATAGCGACGGTGATAGGAGAAAAATCTACGCCGGCAAAGAATACCACTCCGGAATCCTACGAGATCCACAAGGCCATGGCGCAGATGGTGGATGCAGGCTGTGAATATATGGTCATGGAAGTTTCCTCCCAGGGGATAAAATTCGACAGGACTGCCGGGATAATATTTGATTACGGCGTGTTCACCAACCTTTCTCCTGATCATATAGGCCCTGCGGAACATCCTGATTTTGAGGATTATCTCGAGTGTAAGAGCAGACTGTTTAGACAGTGCAAAACAGGCATAGTAAATGCGGACGATGAACACACAGAAGAAATTTTAAAAGGTCATACCTGCAGAGTAGTTACTTTTTCCACTGAAAAAGACGCGGATATAACGGCGGAAAACATAAGATTTTTGAATGAAAGCGGAAAGCTTGGGATGAGCTTTGATGTGAAAGGACTTGTGAACTGCAGCGCGAAGATCCACATTCCGGGGAAGTTCTCTGTTTACAACGCACTTACCACCATAGCCGTATGTCATGAGCTGGGTATATCTGAGGAAGCAATATTAAAAGGACTGGAAGACGTGCAGGTCAAAGGACGAGTGGAGATGATACCTGTGTCCGAAAAGTTCAGCGTGATAATAGATTACGCCCATAATGACGTAAGCACGAGGAGTGTGCTCTCGACCCTTAAAGAGTACGATCCAGGAAGACTCATAGCTGTGTTTGGATGCGGCGGCAACAGGAGCAGAGTCAGGAGACATGATATAGGAGAAGCCGCAGGAGAACTGGCTGACCTGTGCATACTGACCAGCGATAATCCGAGATTTGAAAAGGTGGAGGACATAAACCGCGACATAAAAGTAGGCCTCGACAGGCATCATGCGAAGTACGAAGAGATCAACGACAGGAAAGAAGCCATAGCCTACGCGATAACCAATGCCCGTGAAGGCGATATGATAATAATGCTCGGCAAAGGTCATGAGGATTATGTGGAAATAGAAGGTGTGAAATATAATTTTTCGGAGCATGAAGCTATAGAGGAGATAGTTGAGGATATAAAAAGCGGAAGAAGAAGTATGAAGAATATAGAGCTGTAAATATGTATTCGGGAGGTATTGGTGCAGTGATACAGTTGAAAAACGTTTCAAAATTCTATTACAGCAAGGGGATGATATCCAGCGGAATATCCAAGATAGATCTGGAATTTGACAAAGGAGAGTTTGTTGTAATAACCGGGGAGTCGGGAAGCGGTAAAACCACCCTTCTCAACGTCATATCCGGACTGGATTCCTATGAAGAAGGGGAAATGTATATAGACGGCAAAGAGACAAGCCATTTTCTTGCTTCTGATTTTGAAAATTACAGAAAAAAATACATAGGCAATATTTTTCAGAGTTTTAATCTCGTAAACAGCTATACGGTATATCAGAATATAGAGCTGATCCTCAGGATAAACGGATACAGCAGATCGGAAATGGCTGACCGTATACCGAAAATAATAGAAAAAGTAGGATTGACGCCTTACACCAGGACAAAGGTTTCGAAGCTTTCGGGCGGACAGAAGCAGAGAGTATCCATAGCGAGAGCTCTGGCAAAGGATACGGATATAATAGTAGCCGATGAGCCTACAGGCAATCTGGACAGCGTTTCCGCCGAGGGAATAGTAAAACTTCTGAGCGAAATTTCAAAGAATAAGCTCGTAATAGTAGTCACACACAATTACGAGCAGTTTGCGTCTTATGCAACGAGAAAGATAAAGATGCACGACGGAAAGGTCGTGGAGGATGAAAAGCTCACAAAGCCGATAAACGTAGCGGATACGATAAAATACGGATTCACCGCAGGTGATGATATAGGAGCAGACAGAGCCAAAAGAGCGTACACAGGAGATATCAGCATGGGGAGCAAGGTCAGACTGGGAGTGAGGAACACTTTCAATATACTGCCGAAGTTTTTCCTGCTGCTCCTGGTATTTTTGTTTGTCGTATTTGCGGTGATATCTGAATACACTTCACTCCAGCACAGCGAAGAGGAAGCTTCCAATCTCGGATACAACGATTTCTTTTATAATTACAGTCAGGACAGGATAGTGGTCAAAAAGGGTGACGGATCTCAATTTACCGATGCCGATCTGAAAGCAATGAAATCGATATCAAATGTCAGGGAAACTGCGTCCAACGATATATTGCTTGACAATACCCTCTATGTGGAGGAAGGGGACTTTTCATATGAAGCGGTCCCAAAACCTGTAAGCGAGTTCGAAGGTAAGCTGGTGGACGGACGAATGCCTGAAAACGCCAATGAAGCAATCATTACAGGAAACAAGGATGATTATTATTTTTCCGATGAAATGATAAATGATATATGCGGCAAGGATTATACAGTTTATATAGGAGACAGCAAACAGATAACCGTAAGTGTTGTCGGGGTTGCATACAAGGACGATTCCCAAGGAAGCTATGTTTACGGAGGAGAGCTTTATATGAGCGATGCGATGATAGGCGAGCTCCTCAAGGAAACATATAACTATAACAGCAAAATAACCACTACGATAAACGGCAGCGAGCAGGAGTATGTGGAGGGCAGCTCGCTTTACAGGATAGTTCCCCTGGACAGCGTAGCGCAGGGAGATGCTGTCGTATCCGAAGAGGTAAACAATTTTTACGATGACGGCAAAGCGGAAGGCAAACAGATAACCGTCAAGTCGGAGAACATATACTACAGCGAATCTGTGAGCCTGGAGATCTCAGATGTATACAACAAGCGGAATTTTGAAAATATCACTGGTATAAATGATTTTGAAAGCAACAACGGCACGATCTATGTGAACAGCGCCGACTACAATACGCTCTTTGGAAAGGGCAATTACCAGGCCACTGTATACGTAGACGATACGAGGCAGATAGACACCGTAAAGAGTGCGCTGGAAAATATGGGGTATGAGCCTCTGGCGCTCAGGGAAGCTATAGTGACATACGGTAATGATATTGTGTCCATGATACAGGTGCCTATAGCCGTTGTGATAGTGGTAGCGCTTTTCTTCATAGCGTATTTCGTAATAAGGCTGATACTGCGTTCAAGAATAAGCTATTTCAGCATACTCAGGATGCTGGGTATGACTAAGAGAAATATACGCAGGATACTCGATGTCGAGCTGTTTGTGGTGATAAACATAGCTTACGCCATATTCATAGCAGTGGTGGCTCTTGTAAATCTCGATGTGATAAATGTCGAATACATAAGGACTCTTGTGGAATACATGAGGCTTTCTGATTACGTGATACTTTACGCAGTGCTTATAATTATGGGGTATTTGATTTCCGGTAAATTTTCAAGAAATCTGTTCAAAAAAACGGCTATGGGATCGTACAGGGAGGAGGATTAGTCATGGTTAGGCTGGAACATGTAAACAAGTATTTCAACAGGCGAAAGAAAAATGAAATACATGTGATAAACGACACATCGGCAGAAATGGAAGACCGCGGACTCATTGCTCTTCTCGGTCCGTCAGGATGCGGTAAAACAACTTTGCTCAATGTCATAGGCGGACTTGACAAAGTGAACGGGGGAAAAGTCTACATAAACGGCGAGAGAATAACCGGAAGACGTTCAGGTAAAATAGATAAAATAAGAAATCTGAACATCGGATATATTTTTCAGAACTATAATCTCGTCGATAATATGACGGTATTTGATAATGTTGCAATAGCTCTCAAGATGGTGGGCGTGAAGGACAAGAAGGAGATCGATGAGAAAGTCAGCTATGTTCTTGAGCAGGTCGGTATGTACAGATACAGGAACAGGTATGCAGATATGCTTTCCGGCGGTGAGCGTCAGCGTGTCGGTATAGCGAGAGCTATAGTAAAAAACCCTGCTATAGTGATCGCCGATGAGCCTACGGGCAACCTGGACAGCAGCAACACCATCGAGATAATGAATATCATCAAAAAGATATCTGAAGAGAAGCTGGTCATACTCGTGACCCATGAAGAAGAGCTGGCAAAGTTCTATGCTTCGAGGATAATCAGGATACTTGACGGAAAAGTCATTTCTGATGATATCAATGAAAATTCGGATAATCTCGATTACAGGATAGACAATAAGATATATTTAAAGGATATAAAGGATCACAAGCGGCTGAGAACGGATAATTATACCCTTGATTTTTACAATGAAAGCAACGGGAAGCTCGATCTTGACATAGTCATAAGAAACGGCAACATATATATAAGGACAAACGATGCTAAAAACAGGCTTGAAATAGTCGATGATAATTCCAGTATTGAATTCATAGATGATAACTACAGGGAAATGACCCTCGCTGATTCCGAAGATGATAAGTTTGACACCTCGAAGCTGAAAGCGGACGGGGTGAGAAAATACAGATCAATACTTAATCCTTTCGAATTGATAAAAAGAGGATTCAAAACAGTATTCAACTACAACGTACTGAAAAAGATACTGCTGCTTGGATTCTTAGTGGCCGGTATGTTTATAACTTATTCCATCAGCAGCATTTTCGGGGTTTTGAATATAACAGACGATGAATTTGTTGAAAAGGATAAATCTTATATAACGGTAGTTGGAAAAAAGATAGACGTGGATACATACCTCGGGTATGAGTCTGAGGAGATGTTTGATTACATAATGCCCGGAAGCTCTCTTGTAAGCATGAGCATGGCATACGATGATTATCTCCAGACCAGCGGCAGCAGCGCAGCGATAACAGGCTCGCTTTCAAGTATTGAAAAGCTGGGTGTAAATGATCTGGCGTACGGAAGACTGCCTGAGAACGCAAATGAAATAGTCGTAGACAGGATGGCGCTCAAAAAGGTCATAGACGATCAGGGGAGTGTAATGGCAGGATTTGGGAATGTGAGAGATTTTCTTGATCAGACTGTTTCAGTGCCTAATATGCCGGATATGACTATAGTCGGTATATCGGATCTGCAAAGCCCTTGTATATATACAGACAGCAGTCTGTTTATGAATATAATTGCCAATTCTCAGTCTGCTGATGAGATCTCAGGAGGTGAAGCAGCATCCGGCGGATCTTCGGAAGGAGCGGAGCAGGCGGACGTGATAGATTACAGTCTCAAATCCTCATCGGTGACCCTTGAGGAAGGTGAATGGCCGGAAAGCGATTACGAAGTGCTCGTAAATGAAAAGAACAAAGAGGATATGAAGATAGGAAGCGAGATATCCACTAAAGTCAACGGCAGGAATCTCAGGGTGTCCGGATACTATTCCGATGCCCGGGACAGCGATTTCATGCTGGTCAATGCCAATACGGTCAAATACAATGTGGTGAGCACTACGTCTAATATCACAATATCGCCTGCTGATAAGGATCAGGCCCTTAAATGGTTTGAGGAAAACGGTATAAACGCAGTAGATGATTACGCGGAGAGCGAGCAGGACTACAGAGATGAAATGTGGTCGTCGATCTTTTCGACTTTAGTTATGTCAGGAGTTATTCTTGCCATATCATTTATAGAAATTTTCCTGATAATACGCGCATCCTTCCTGTCAAGAGTGAAAGAGGTAGGAGTATACAGAGCGATCGGTGTGAAGAAGAGCGATATATACAAGATGTTTACGGGAGAGATACTCGCTATAACCACTATGGCAAGTCTGCCGGGATATCTGTTCATGGCGTATATACTCCATAGATTGTCGGGAATATCCTATTTCAGTCAGATGTTCGTGGTGAATCCGATGGTGCTCATAGTGAGCATCGTGCTGATATACGGATTCAATCTGCTGTTCGGACTTCTTCCTGTGTTCAGGACCATACGCAAAACCCCTGCGGAGATACTGAGCAGAACAGATATAAATTAAAAGCAAAAATATGGAGATTTTTTGCTTTTTTAGGTTTCTTTTCTGCGATTTTATGTTATAATCTCATTTGTAACAATGAGATATGCTCTCTTGGTCAAGTGGTCAAGACGTCGCCCTCTCACGGCGGAATCAGGGGTTCGACTCCCCTAGGGAGTACCAGTAAGCCTTGAAACAAAACGTTTCAGGGCTTTTGTTTTATTCATCTGTTTGGGGGAATTCTATGAAACAGGTAAAAGATATTCCTATGAAAGCTATACTCACAGCTTTTGAATCTTCCTATGACGGACTTCATATACTTGATAGCGAAGGCAGGACAATTTATATAAATGAAGCGTGTACAAGGATAGAAGGTCTTTCCCGGGAAGAAGCTATGAACAAGGATATACGTCAGCTGGTTTCCGAAGGCATATATTCAGAATCCGTGACTTTGAAAGTGCTCAAAACGCGAAAACCGATGACTATAATACAGACCGTCAAAAACGGCAATCAGATACTTGCCACCGGGACGCCTATATTTGACGAAGACGGCAGTGTAAGCAGTGTTGTGGTGAATTCACGCAATATAACGGAACTTAATAATCTGAAAAGCAGACTTTCGGCAAAGGAAATGGAGCTTTCGCGATTGAAACTGGAACAGGGGCAGATAGAAGGCATAATCGCAAAAAGTGAGAAGATGCGGAAAGTACTCAGCTTGGCAATCACTGTTTCACAAGTCGATTCGACTATACTTCTTACAGGAGAGTCAGGGGTAGGAAAAAGCCTTATAGCCAAGTTTATTCATGCAAACAGCAGCAGAAAGGATGGTCCGTTCATAACGGTTGACTGCAGCAGCATACCGGAGAGCTTGTTTGAGTCAGAGTTGTTCGGATATGAAAAAGGAGCGTTCACCGGTGCGGATAAAAGCGGAAAAGCCGGACTTCTTGAACTGGGAAGCGGCGGAACGGTTTTTCTTGATGAAATAGGCGAGATGCCGCTTTCTATGCAGCCGAAGCTCATGAGAGTCATACAGAACAGGGAAATAATCCCTGTAGGCGGTCAGAATGTGAAAAAGCTTGATATAAGATTTATTTCAGCAACAAACCAGGATCTGATGAAAATGGTGGAGGAAAGAAAATTCCGCCAGGATCTGTATTACAGGCTTAATGTAGTGCCTATACAGATCCCTCCTTTAAGGGAAAGAAAAGACGATCTGATACCTCTTGTAAAATATATCATGGAAAAGATAAACAACAGGTACGGATTTGATAAAAAACTCTCTTCTGAGGTGCACAGCGCGCTTTTGAATTACAGATGGAAGGGCAACGTCAGGCAGATGGAAAATTTTATAGAAAGAATACTTGTAAGCACTTCCAAAGATTTTATAGAAAAAGAAGATATAGAGCAGTTCATGGGGCAGAAAGAAGAGACGGAAGATATTTCCTTTGATTTTGAAAACGACAGCTACAAAAACATAATAGGAAGATATGAAATTTCAGTGATAAAAACAGCGATAGAACATTACGGCTCTATTCCGAAGGCAGCAAAACAGCTTGGAGTAGACGCAACTACTCTGAGAAGAAAATTAAATCGTTACAGTAGTGATTAAATGACAAATGATGCGTTTTTGCACGACTGGCGTGCAAAAATGCTTTAAAACGTGGATACGTTGATCTACAAGTCACGAATGAATGCAGAAATGCACGATTTCGTGATTTTTTTTATTTTTAAAACTTGTTTTACATAGATGCAGCACAAAGAAATAACATGAAAAAGATGATTGTTGGGCAAATTAGTTATGAAATTGCTGTATATACGCAGATAAATCTTGGCATTGATCTTGCTTTTATATGTATATGTAAGAAAGAGTAATATGAAAGTATATGGAGGTAAAAGAAATGAGCATAAAAAAATATGAGCCTTTAAATTCCCTTGAAATACCGCGCTTTGCGGAGATAAAGACGTTTATGAGACTTCCCAATGTCAGGACGACGGAAGGAGTGGATTATGCTGTTGTAGGTGTGCCTTTCGATACGGGAGTTACTTACAGGCCGGGCCAGAGATTTGCACCTTCGGCAATAAGAGAAATTTCTTCCTTAATAAAACCCTACAATGTGCCGCAGGATATCAATACAGTGGAGATACTTTCCGGGGTGGATTATGGAGATATATCGGTGAACCCCGGATATATAGAAGACACCTATGACAGGATGGTGGAAGGACTTCTGCCGCTGTTTGAGAGTGGTGTTATTCCGATCTGCCTTGGGGGAGATCACTCTATAACTCTCGGAGAACTGCGCGCTGCGGCAAAGGTACATGGACCGCTTGCTCTCGTCCATTTTGATTCCCATTTTGATACTATAGATGAATATTTCGGCAAGAAGTACAATCACGGGACAGTGTTCAGAAGAGCTTTGGAAGAGGGACTTATAGATGTTGAACATTCTATACAGGTGGGCATGAGAGGCACCTTTTATTCCAAGAAGGACCTTACGGACTCCAGAGATCTCGGATTTGAAGTTATAACCAGCTTTGAAATGAGAGAAACAGGCATCGAAGAGACCATTGAAAGGATCATAAAGAGAGTAGGAGATTCGAAAGCATTTCTGACCTTCGATATAGATTTTGTAGACCCGGCTTATGCTCCTGGAACGGGTACTGTAGAAGTAGGCGGATGGAGCGGCGCAGAGGCGCTGCACATGGTCAGATCACTGAAAGACGTGGATTTTGTCGGATATGATCTGGTTGAAGTGCTCCCTGCATATGATCCGTCGCAGATAACATCTTTTCTTGCGGCGAATATCGTATTTGAATTCATATCGCTGATAGCGCTGAAAAAGCAGAAATGAGGAGCAGAGAAAGGAGAAAGGACAATGAGCACTGTATTTATGCAGGAAATGACGTGGCAGGAATTTAATGAAAGAAAGAAGGAGTCAGTGGTAATACTTCCCGTAGGATCGACTGAACAGCATGGTCCGATGCTTCCTCTTTCAGTGGATGCGATAATCAGCACAGGACTTGCGGAAATGATCGCTGAAAAAATCGGAGGCATAGTTGCGCCGTGCGTCTGTTACGGATATAAATCGGCTCCGCTGTCGGGAGGCGGACCGGCATTTCCGGGAACCATAGATCTTAACGGAATAACATTGATGTCTTTGGTAAAGGATATTCTCGAAGAATTTATAAGAGATGGTATAAAGAAAATATTTATAATCAATGGGCATTTTGAGAATGAAGCCTTTATCCTTGAAGCCATGGATCTTGTTTCAAGGGAGCATGAGGATGTGACGATGATAGAGTCCAGCTGGTGGGATCAGATATCTGAAGATGTGATGGACAAGGTATTCGATGAGGTGGAATATCCGGGGATAGAGCTGGAGCATGCAGGAATACTGGAAACATCGCTGACGCTTTACTTCAGGGAGGATCTGTGCCATATGGACAGATTTATAGAGGACGGTGTAGACGGACTTTTGGGATATTCCATATATCCTTCGTCAAAATGCGCTGTAACGGAAAGCGGGCTTTTGACGACAGCAAGGACATCGAGCTCAGAAAAAGGCAGACTGCTTGCGGAGAACATTTCTGCGGCCTATGTTGATATTTTAAATAAAAGATTCGATTGAGAAAGGAGGCGGCTATGGAAACTAAAAAACAATTCAAGGATAATCCGGTGAACGGAGCAGAGGAACGGTTAAAAGAACTGGGGTACAAACAGGAGCTCAAACGAGGACTGTCTGTGCCGCAGAACGTTGTCATGGGACTTGCGAACGTGTCTCCGGTAATGGCGGCGTTCACTTATGCGCTTGCAGCATTTGCGACGGTGGGAACGGCAACGGCAGGAGGAACTCTGCTCCAGTGCATAAACGTACTGTGCATAGGTCTGATTTTAGGTGAGCTGGGATCTGTATATCCTGTATCGGGAGGACTGTATTCGATCACGAGATACGTGCTCCCTAAACCTCTGGTATTTTTAGGTGTATTTAATTTTATGATCCAGGCGTTCATATATATTCCGGCCATAGCTATGGGAGTGGGCCAGTATCTGCAGATATTGTTCCCTCAGCTTCCGCAGGGAGATATGGCGTGCAGTGTGATATCGGCGCTTTCAATAATAGTTGCATTGCTTATCGGACTTAATTCCATAATAACAAACAGCAGAGTAACTCAGGTTTTCCTTATACTTCAGCTTATCGTAATTGCAATATTCTTATACGTGTGCTTTGCAAATCCTCAGAGAAGTCTGGGTGATCTGGTATTTCATCCTCAGGTCCTCAGCGCTGACGGAACATCTCTTGAGCCGGCAACTTTCGGTACTGTGCTCATGGGAATGGGTATAATGTGCGCTGCTATAGACGGCTACGGCGCTTCCCTTGGATTTTCCGAGGAAACCAAGGGCTCGTGCAGAAATGTGGGAAAAGCAGTGTTTGCGACAGCTTTTCTTACGCTGCTTCTCATAGGAGCATGTGATATATTCTCAATGGTTGCAGCGCCGGATATAAAAGATTTCCTTTCAGCTGATTCACCTTTGCTGTATGTTGTGGAATCTTACCTTGGACCGATCGGAACCACTGTTGTGAATGTTGGGATCATAATCGCATCTTTTGGATGCAATGTAGTACTTATCAATTACATGGCGAGAGTCCTCTGGACAGGCGGAAGGGACAGGCTGTGGCCTGACAGGATAAACAATGCTCTTATGAAAGTTTCCGGCAAATCGCAGGTGCCTTGGGTAGCAACCATCGTAATAGCGGTGGTAGACTGCATTCTGGTATTTGCTTCTGATATAGTGACGATGATAACTTTCGGAGGAATGAGCGCAGCTGTAGTATATATGCTGATAGCCATAGGCTCTATAAGGAGCAGGATAACTCAGAAAAGTATAACAAGACCGTTTAAAATGCCTCTTTTCCCTGTTCCGTCTATCCTGGTGATATGTTTCTTATGCGTAGCTATAGCGTCCCAGACACCTTCTGATCTTATGATAGTCGGCATAATACTTGCGACAGCTATGCTTTACTATTTACTTTACTACAGACCGAGAGAAAGGAGAGAAAGTTTAAATGAAAGTGGTGAAAATAATGAATAAAACCATATTGATCGCGGGATGCTGCAGCGTGACGGGAAAAGCGGCGGCAAGGCGGTTTCACGATGAAGGCTGGTATGTCATAGGGCTGGATGTGAAATTGAACGAGAATGAAGATAAATATGTTGACACTTATGTCCCTTGCAATTTGAGAGATATGGAAGGAGTAGAGAAGACGATAGCTTCTATTGAGGAAAAGTTTGAGCTGGATGCGGTGTTCAATGGAGCGGGCGCAGAGGCAGGTACGGGATTTGAAGATACAGATAGCAAGGTGTGGGATGTACTTCTCGATACGATCCTCGGAGGAAATGTAAATCTGTGCAGAGCGGCGGCACCATATATGAAGGACAGAAAAAGAGGAAAGATCATCATACTGGCATCGGACTACAGAGACGCAGAAGGTGATAATGTACTCAGTGCTGCCGCATACGGAACACTGCATGGATTTGTAAAAAGTTTCGGAATGGAAATGGCTGCCGACAATGTGCTGGTAAACGTTATCAGTCCGGCGGTACCATTTGATGCCGATTTAGTTGCAGATACAGTTTTTTATCTTGCAGATAAAGATACGTACACGGCTGCTCAGGTAGTTTCGGTATCGGGAGCATAAGGAGGTGACATCATTGAAATATGGAGAACTTAAAGATAAAAGGATATTGATAACAGGAGGAACTCAAGGGATAGGCGAAGCTATGGCTGAAAGCTTTTCTGCTGAAAAGTCTAAAGTGTTTATAAATGGCAGAAAGCTCAACGATAAAGTAAGGAAAGTCATGGAAAAGACGGGCGCAGAGGCTGTATGCTGTGATATTTCTGATGCTTTGGCCGCAGAAGATGCAGTCAGAAAGGCGGCGGGAGATGAAGAGCGCCTTGATGTTCTGGTGTGCAATGCGGCAGGCATGAATATGGCACCTTTCCTTGAAAGCGATATGGAAAAATGGTGGAGCCAGATAAAGATAAACCTGTCAGGGCATATAGCTTGCATAAAAGCGGCAGTGCCTTTTATGAAAAAGTGCGGAGGTACGATAATCATAATAAGCTCGTTTTTCGGAACCATAGGATGGAAAAACGCTACAGGATACGGAGCTTCAAAGTCGGGACTGTTCACACTTGGGCAGTATCTGGCCGCAAAATATGCAGAAGAAAACACTGACATAAAAGTATGCACTATAATACCGGGAGTGATAGATACAGCACAGCTCAACGTAGATGCAGAAGATCTGGGTATAACTCTTGATGAGGTAAGAGCTATGTATGCTGATGACATAGCTATGGGCAGGATAGCAAGACCCGGTGAAATAGCTGAAACAGCTCTTTATATGGCAAGTGATGCGGGAAGGAAAGCCTTCAACGGACGTTTCGTAACGGTAAGCGGAGGTGAATATCGGGTAACGCCGTATTACGTATAAAAAATGACGATGCATAAACGAATCATACAGGTTATGAAAGGAGAAAACAGGATGAAAAAACTGGAAAACAGAGTTGCGGTAATAACAGGCGGGAGCAGAGGCATAGGCAAAGGAATAGCGCTGACCTTTGCAAAGGAAGGAGCTGATATAGTATTTTCCTATCACAGCAATGCAAAGGCTGCTGACGAGACAGTCAGAGAGATAGAGGCGCTGGGCGTAAAAGCTGTAGCGGTTAAAGCAAATGCCGGAGATGAAAGAGATGTAAAAAATATGGCGGAGATCACGGCAAAGGAATTCGGGAAGATAAACATACTCGTAAACAATGCGGGCACCATAGGAAAGGAAGTTCCTGTTGCCGATATGGATACAGAAGAGTGGGACAGAGTGATAAATACAGATCTTAGAGGTGTATTTTTAAGCTGTAAATATTTTATCCCGCTTATTGAAAAAGGAGAGGATGCTCCCGTAGGAAAGATTATCAATATATCTTCAGAGCTTTCAAAGAAAGGAAGGGCATGTTACGGACATTATGCTGCAGCGAAAGGCGCCATAAATTCCTTTACCATGTGTCTTGCCCTTGAAATGGCTCCGGATATACTTGTGAACATAGTTGCGCCTGGACCTGTAGAGACAGACATGATACTTGCGGATATGGAACCTGAGTGGGTGGAAAAGGAAAAGGATATACCTCTCAAGAGACTTGGAACAGTTGAAGAGATAGGCGCCGCAGCTTTGCTTTTAGCATCTGATGAAGGCAATTTCTTCTGCGGACAATTCGTAAGCCCTAACGGAGGCGCAGTATTCTTTTAAAGCATAGTATAAGATAACAACAAAGTATTGGTTATTTTACGGATAATGAAATAAAATACAGTTAAGAAAAACAACAAGATCAGGGGAATAAAAATCAGGTAACGGAGGTTTCAAAATGGAAGAAAAATTGAATTTAACCGAAGCTTGGGACAAGACTTTTCCCAAAAGCGATAAGGTGGAGCACCGTAAAATAACTTTTCATAATCGATATGGTATTACTCTGGCGGCAGATATGTATAAGCTAAAAGGAGCAAAAGATAAGCTTCCTGCTGTGGCAGTATGCGGACCTTTCGGAGCAGTAAAGGAACAGGCATCAGGCCTTTATGCTCAGGAAATGGCAGAACGGGGATTTCTGACGATAGCCTTTGATCCGTCATTTACAGGTGAAAGCGGAGGAAGTCCGCGCTATATGGCTTCGCCGGATATAAATACGGAAGATTTTCAGGCAGCTGTGGATTTCTTATCTCTCTGCGGCGAAGCAGATCCTGACAAAATAGGGATAATCGGTATCTGCGGCTGGGGAGGGATGGCTCTTAACACAGCGGCCCTCGACACAAGGATAAAGGCTACTGTCGCTTCCACCATGTACGACATGACGCGAGTGAATGCGAAAGGTTACTTTGATGATGAGGATTCGGCAGATGCGCGTTATGAGAAAAAGAAGGCGCTGAATGAACAGCGGATAGAAGATTACAGAAGCGGAAGCTATGTCCTCGGCGGAGGAGTGGTGGACCCGCTGCCGGAAGATGCGCCGTTTTTCGTAAAGGATTATCATGATTACTATAAGACGGACAGAGGATACCACAGCCGTTCGCTCAACTCAAACGGAGGATGGAATGTTACAGGATGCATGTCCTTTATGAATCAGCCGATCCTTGCATACAGCAATGAGATACGCAGTGCCGTATTGCTCATACATGGTGAAAAAGCTCATTCATGCTATTTCAGCAGAGACGCCTTTGCAGATATGACAAAAGATAATCCTTATTCGGATAATAAGGAATTATTGATCATTCCGGATGCAGTGCATACGGATCTGTACGACAGGATGGACGTGATACCTTTTGACAAGATAGAAGAATTTTTACGCAAAGCTATGGATTGAGCAGATCTAAAGCGTGTGAAAGGTATATAAAAAAGCTGTCTGCTATGTGATTTTTACATTCACGATGGCAGGCAGCCTTTTATATTACTTAGCCTTTATATATGAGTGGAATCAAAGTCTTTCAAAATCGGCAGCCCCATGCTTGCATACAGGGCATATAAAGTCTTCCGGAAGAGGGTCGCCTTCATATACGTATCCGCATATTTTACATACCCATCCTTTTTTAGATTCCTTCTTAGGACTTTCTTTTATGTGTTTATGATAGTAGTCATATGTTACGGAATTATCATCGGAGAAAACTTCTCCGTCCGTGACATCGGCTATGAACATGGTATGCGTACCGAGATCTGAATGTGAGATCACTTCTCCTGAGAGATAGCTGTTGGCTCCGTTTGTGATGTATGGGATGCCGTTGCTGCTGATCTCAGCAGGGTAACCATCGAATTTATTCACGTCTCTTCCGCTCTGGAAACCGAAATGCCTGAAAATATCAAAGCTTGCTTTTTCGCTTAAGATACTTACATTGAATTTCCCGGTGTTCATTATCATATCATGAGTGAAATTGTTTTTGTTGACTGTTACTGCCACGCGGTTAGGCGTAGTTGTAACCTGTTGAAGTGTGTTTACTATACATCCGTTCTGTTTACCGTTTTCGTTGGCTGTGAGAACGTAAAGACCGTATCCGATCTTGAACATTACATTGTTATCCATGGATTTATATCCTTTCCTGCGGACATGATCTAAGTCCGCAAAGCCAATAAGGCTCTAATCAGTAATTTTCAGGCTTGATCTGGAAATATGCCTGAGGATGTGCACATACAGGGCAAACCTTAGGTGCATCTTTTCCCTTTACTATATGACCGCAGTTAGCGCATTGCCATACTACTTCGTCATCTCTTTCAAATACGAGGCCCTTTTCGATGTTTTCTATGAGCTTTCTGTATCTTTCTTCGTGTTCCTTCTCAACTGCTGCAACGCCTTCGAACAGTGCGGCGATCTGATCAAAACCTTCCTCTTTTGCTTCTTTTGCAAAAGTTGCGTACATGTCAGTCCACTCATAATTTTCTCCGGCAGCAGCGTCTGCGAGATTTTCCATAGTATCTTTTATTGCTCCTCCCTGGAGAAGTTTGAACCAAATTTTAGCATGTTCTTTTTCATTGGATGCTGTTTCTGCGAATATGTTGGAAATCTGAACATATCCGTCTTTTTTTGCTTTGCTTGCGTAGTAGGTATACTTGTTAGTAGCCTGTGATTCGCCTGCGAAAGCAGCCATTAAGTTAGCTTCTGTTTTCGTTCCCTTTAAGTCTTTCATTTTCTTTACCTCCTTGAAAAAATACTCAATTGAGATCATCTTGTTCATTTTTCTGACATCTGCTGCAAACGCCTTCAAAAGAAAAATTCACTTTGTCGATTTTAAAACCTTTTATATCCGATATATTTTTTATATCAGAAAGGCTTTCAACCTTCTCCATGATGGCTTCGGAATCATCTGTATCGATATCGAAGACCCTGTTGCATTTGATGCATCTGAGATGTAGATGCTCGTCAGTTCGGCAGTCAAAACGGTCTGCAGTATTGGGTATAGTTACTTTTTTGATGCAGCCTTTATCTGAAAGCTTCTTTAATACCCTGTATACAGTGGAACGTCCTATGGAAGGATATTTTTCATGTACAGCTGCAAAGACTTCGTCTGAAGAAGGATGATCGGTCATGTCTTTTACAGTAGAAAGTATTATGTCCTGCTGTATAGTGTTTCTTGACATCTGCATCACTCCCTTACCTTATATTGATATTATATATTAAATGATACAATATGTCAATAAGTTTTTCGAAGATAAGTTTGTTGTTTTCAAAATCACTTATCTCCACTTTATTTCTATATTAGTTTTGCGTATTATTATCCAGAATATAAGCGATATGACGGCGAAGGTCATAAGCAGGATGCCAAGACCTGTAATATAGCTTCCCCAGTTAAGAGCTCCAAGTATCATACCGATACTGCCTAAAACCGTATGTGTGAAGTTTATAAGTGATGAAGCAGAGCCTGTATCCTTTTCCTGCTGATTGAGAAGTATGGCGGTACTGAATGGTCTGAGAGCGCTTTCAATGATCGTAAAGGGCAGAAAGCACAGTAGAAATACCAGCGGTGCCAGATGTCCTACTCCCAGCAGAAGGGCTCCGCATACAAGGGTTATGATTATGCAGACATTCATCATGATATTTGGTTTTATACGCTTCATAGCCTTTATATAGCATATCGGTCCGAGGATGGCTGCCGCAGAATTTACGGCAAAATAATAGCTATATGTAGTTTCGGAAAGTGAAAAATAGTCTACGTATATATATGAACATACTGCTACATATGCCATATACGGAGCAGACATCATGGCAGCGGAGAGCAGGAATGTAGTAAAGCCTTTGTTTTTTCCGACTACGAAAAGCCTTCCCGCAGTGCTGAGTACACGTCCTGTGTATCTTTCGCTCGTATCGAGAGTTTCCTGAAGAAAGAATACTGCGACAGTACACAGCAGACCGAGCAGAGCCAGGATCCAGAAAGTCATTCGCCATCCTGAAAGGGTAATGACCCATGCGCCGAGTACAGGGGCTACCATAGGAGCTATTACCGACATTGCCTGGACTACAGCGAGTATAGTGTTTCTCTTTTTTTCTTCAAAACAGTCTTTTATGAGTGCTGTAGATACTGCCATCATGCATCCGGCGCCTAATGCCTGTATTATACGTGCGGCTATCATTATATGTATGGTAGGCGCAACAGCGCATGCGGCGCTGAATAAGGTATAAAATAAAGTACCGGTTATAAGCAACGGTTTTCTGCCGTATTTATCGCTCAAAGGCCCGAAAATAAGGATACCGACAGCCATGAAGAAGAAGAATCCTACGAGGGTAAGATTGACCGTCGTTTCGTTTGTGTTGAATATCTTTGCCATCTGAGGTACAGCGGGCAGATACATATCAAGTGACAGGGGCACTATCATATTCATGAAAGTGATAAGTAAAATACATCCTTTTGCTTTAAGATACTTCTGTTCTTTTATTATTGACAAAAAAATCCCTCCTTATGTATTGTTTTAAAATAAAAAAGAGCCGGATAAAGAAACAGGCATTTCAGCCTGTGCCTTATCCGGCTTGTCGTTTCGAAAACGATTTGCCCTCCGTGCAACTGCCATTTATTATAAATGTTGTATCTCTGTTGTCAAGGAGTAATTTCCTCAAGCGACATCAAAATATCTTCGATTGCTTTTTCGTTGCTGTCATAAGAATCGCTTACAGCCATTACTGTATATGTGTAGTAGGCATTTTCGCTTTCCATAAATACTACGATGCCTTTTAGAGTATCATCTCCGTTTTCTATGGTATAGCTTTGGGCATAGCTGTCTGTTATGAAATCCGGCGTATCGATGTCCATGTCTTTAAAATTCATGCTGGAAAGCATATCCCCCAGAATATTTACCGTGGCGTATCCCTGATAGGAAGCAAAATCAGAGGCTATATACTGAGCGGATGATTTGGGAAGACATTGGATCTGGAAATTTACAGCGTCGTTTTTATCGGTAAGATCGAGGATGTCTGCCGAAGTATCTTTGTTGATATTCCAGAAGTCTTTTTCTGGGGAAGGAAGCTTTACGGAAAATGTTTCATCTGCATTGGTGTATTCAGCGGACTCTCCCTCTATAGTCGTGCTGTTTTCGCAGGCATAGAGCGTTAAGGAGAGCATGAGAATAACGGGTAAGAAAAAAATCATTCTTTTTAACTTCATGAGTTAAGCCTCCTTGCGGTGGTTTGCAGCCTGCGGAATAAATGGGTAGTCCGCAGGCATAAAACTATGATAAAATAAGTATATCATAAACTGCATGAAAGTACATGGAAAGTTGGGCGCGCAAGTTGACATGCAGAAGCTGAAAGGCTATAATTCAACCCGTGAAATCTTTATGTAAAAAGGACAGGTCAGACTATGAAAATAATGATTACCGCAGGAGGTACAAGCGAGAGGATAGATGATGTGAGGACTATCACGAATTCTTCTACAGGAAGGCTCGGATATGCGGTGGGAAAGGCTTTTGCCGAAAAATACAGAGACGATATAGAGAAAATATATTATCTTCATGGAAAGAGAGCATCTTACCCTGATTATGACAATATAGAGCCGGTTGAGATCGAAGGCGTTGCGGATCTGCAGGAAGCGATGGAGAGGATACTTAAAGCGGATAAGATAGATGCAGTCATCCATGCCATGGCAGTGAGCGATTATGTGGTGAAAGAAGTCACCACTCTTGACAGGATACAGGGCAAAGACGGCGGTGAAAGCGGAGGTCTTTCGGGAAATAAGATAAGCTCGGATATAGATGATCTTGTAATACATATGAAGAGGTCTCCGAAAGTAATAGGGAAAATAAAAGGCTGGAGCGAGGATTCTGTACTTGTGGGATTCAAGCTTCTGAGCGGAGTGCCTCATGAAGAGCTTATAGACGTAGGCTTCAGACTTATGGAAAAGAACGGATGCGATTTTGTCCTGGCTAACGATCTGAGGGAGATCGGCAGCGATTTTCATAAAGGGTATCTTATTCATAAAGACAGGACTTATGATATAATGGAAACCAATGAAGAGATAGCGGATATGATCGCGTTGAGGGTTATCAGCGAGTGCAGGACACGCATATGAAAGGAGAACGATATGAATATAGTTCTGGGAGTGACAGGCAGTATCTCGGCATATAAAGCGGCAGATATCGCCAACAGACTTACAAAGGACGGACATGAAGTAAATGTGGTACTTACTGACGGAGGAAGCAGGTTCATAACACCGCTGACACTTCAGACCCTGAGCAAGAGAAAAGTCCATATGGATTTTTTTGAAGAAGGAATACCGGAAGAAGTAAAACATATAAATCTGGCTGACAATGCAGACGTGGTACTTATAGCGCCTGCAACGGCAAATATAATAGGGAAAATAGCTTCAGGGATAGCGGATGATCTTTTGAGTGCTACGGTCCTTGCTTTATCCAATCGTGCGCCTGTGTATATAGCGCCTGCGATGAATACGAATATGTATGAGAATGTAATAGTCCAGGAGAATATAGACAAACTCAGAAGTCTGGGATACAGATTCATAGAGCCGAAGGAATCGATGCTGGCATGCGGCGTCGTAGGAAGAGGCGCGCTGGCAGATGTTGATGAGATAGTGGAAATAATCGAAGGGAGCATGGAATAGATGATCATGTACAAAAGCACGAGAGGAAGTTCGGATTATAAAACAGCCGCGCAGGCGGTGATAAAGGGTATCGCGGAAGATAAGGGGCTTTATGTTCCGGAGACTGTGCCTGCTCTGCCCAGGAAAGCAGAAGAATTCAAAGGTATGGACTATAAGGATATAGCCTACGATATAATAAGATCTTTCTTCACGGATTATACGGAAGATGAGATGAGACACTGCGTCGACGGTGCTTACGACGAAAAGTTTGAGGAAAAAGAGATAGTCCCTGTGAAGGAAGCGGGAGGAGCATATTTTCTGGAGCTTTATCACGGAAAGACAGCTGCTTTCAAGGATATGGCGCTGTCAATACTGCCGTATCTGCTCACGACTGCAATGAAGAAGGAAAAGGAAAATAAGAAGGTTTGTATCCTCACTGCAACTTCCGGAGATACGGGAAAGGCAGCCCTTGAGGGTTTTGCAGATGTTCCCGGCACGGAGATAATAGTTTTCTTCCCTAATCAGGGCGTGAGTGAAGTACAGGAAAGACAGATGATCACTCAGGAAGGTGACAATACTCATGTGTTTGCAATAAAAGGAAATTTTGATGATGCTCAGACAGGGGTCAAAAAGATTTTCAGCGATGAAAAATTTGCAGAAAAGCTTGCAGCTTCAGGATGCAGGCTTTCCTCGGCAAATTCCATAAACATAGGAAGACTTGTTCCTCAGGTAGCCTATTACGTTTACGGATATGTAAAGCTTCTTGAACGCGGCGTTATAAAGCCGGGGGAAAAGATCAACATAGTAGTTCCTACGGGTAATTTTGGAAATATACTGGCGGCGTATTATGCAGGCCAGATGGGGATCCCGGTGAATAAGTTCATATGCGCATCGAACAAGAACAAAGTGCTCACTGACTTTTTCAATACTGGTGTATATGATATAAACAGAGATTTTTATCTGACGAATTCACCGTCCATGGACATACTCATATCGAGCAACCTGGAAAGACTCCTTTATCATCTTTCAGGAAATGACGGAGATGAGATCAGCAGACTCATGAAATCCCTTGATGAAGATAAGAGATATGAAGTGAGCGACAGAATAAAGCAGGGACTCTCATGTTTTTACGGAGGTTTTGCTACAGTTGATGAAACCAATGAAACTATAGGAGAGATGTACAGGGAAAACGGATATCTCATAGATACACATACGGCGGTTGCGTACAAAGTGTATAAGGATTATGTTGAGAAGACGGGCGACGAAACGCCGGCCATTATCGCTTCCACTGCAAGCGCATATAAATTTGCCGACAGCGTTGCACACTCCATAGGGCTTGGCGATGAAGAAAACGGATTCGAATATGTGAAGGCGCTTCACGAAAAAACGAATGTAAGGATACCTGCCGGTCTTAAGGATCTCGATAAGAAGCCTGTAAGACACAGCGGCGTGATAGAGACGGCTGAAATGGCGGAAACCGTTGAAAATAGCGTTATTCGCTGATTTGATTCTGCGATTTAACGTTGAATGTTAAATGTTTGTAATAAAGGACAGGATATCTCTTGAATTCTGTCCTTTATTGATTATAATAGATTTTAGGTACGATGAAAAAGAAAGGAGGGGAGATGAATGACAAAGACTGTAATGAACGAACAGAAGACTATAGCTCTGATAGCTCACGATCATCAGAAGGAAGAGCTTGTCGAGTGGTGCATAAAAAATCAGGATGAATTGAAGAAGCATTTCCTTTGTGGGACCGGAACTACATCGAAACTCATAGCAGATGCCACCAAACTGCCGGTAAAGGCTTATAAGAGCGGACCGCTTGGGGGAGATCAGCAGATAGGCGCAAGGATAGCTGAAGGCGACATAGATATGATGATATTCTTCTGGGACCCGCTGGAAGCGCAGCCTCACGATCCTGATGTCAAGGCTCTGCTCAGGATAGCTGTCGTATATGATATTCCTGTAGCCACCAACAGAGCGACTGCGGATTTCTTAATATCTTCGGAATATATGAATTCGCCTTATACGCATGAGGTTTTTGACTTCAAATCGGAGATAGAAGAAGACTCTGAAAGGATCATACTGAGATCGGAAAGATAAAAATACCTGCATGGAAATATGCGAAAGTATGATCCGGCAGGTATTTTATATTGTCTTTGTTTTTCGGTATTTTATTTTGACCCTGTTATCTGATAATCCGCTCCTATGCAGCGTTTTATAGATCAGTGTATATGAAAGAGTGTGGACAGCTTGCGATGATGATATATTCTGTATGGGTATACGATCTTGCCGAGACCTCTGTTGTATATTTTGAATCCCATACGTCCTATCCAATGTTCCTTTCGCTTTGCTTTTTTTGTGATATTGCGTTCTGTTCCGTAAGCCTGTAAGGCAGCGCCGTTTTGTACAGCGTATATAAAATCATTGTTGTTCTTTATATTCGCATTGATCTCGGTGCATGCCATCCCGATATAGTCCGGAACATGAGAATCAGAGCCTGCGAAAGTCGGAAGGTTTAAATTTGAAGCAAGTCTTGAAGCCCGCTTGTTGGATTCCGGAAATTCACAGGTGTTGAAAGTTTCGATGAAATCCATTTTTTTCAAAAGCGATCTGTCCATCTGTTTGAATCCCATAGCGCTCGATGTGGATACGCCGAAAGGATGGGCCGGACCTAAGATCCCTCCCAGGGAATGAACGATTTTTATGAGAGCTTTGCAGCTCATTCCTCTTATACGCAGTATAGGCAGATACACCTCGTCAGGCATTATTACAAGTATATGCCCAGCGTCCCGAGTATCGTATTCGAGTCCTCTTATAACAGTAAGATTTTTATATTTTGGATTTTTTCTGATAGCGTCCCACGCTCTGCATCCCTTGTAGCTGTTGTGATCTGATATCATGAAACCGTCAAAACCGAGTTTCATAAATTTGTCTGCATATTCGGCAACTGATACTTTGGAGTCGATGGAACCTTCTTTCGTATGACAGTGTAAATCGAATTTCAAATTTATCGCCTCTATTTGTATTGGTGTTTATAAAAGATATATTGATATATCCCTACAATATTATATTATGACTAAAAACAAAAAAATACAATGAAGAATTTGTGAAGAAAAATATTAAATTTTGTTAAAATGGAATAAATATAGATGGAGTTTTATCTGTAAAATTTGTTGGCGGAATGAATGAAGTGTGTTTTTTTCCTTGCATAAAAAGGTGTTTTTTGCTATAGTATATAGGTAATTCATTGCATATATATCGTATGTCATTGCGGAGGATTGACCGAGTGGCTAAGGAGCTCGCCTGGAAAGCGAGTAAGGTGTAACAGCCCCGCGGGTTCGAGTCCCGTGTCCTCCGCCATACAAATAAAAACACCCATAGTCAGATGGGTGTTTTTATTTGCAGAGAAAAAGGGACGGGACGAGAAGAGACCGTGCGCATTCCGCCAGCGAAAACGAGCTTGAGATGTTTGAGCAGCAGCGGAATGCGACAGCGAAGGCAGGCGGATAATTGGCCCGCCTGCCGGAGGAGCGGAAGCGGCGAAGCCGCGAAGCGATGTCCTCCGCCATACAAATCATGACCACCCCTAAAAAGAGTGGTCATGATTTAGATATCCAGAATCCCGTAACATTTCAGGGCATCTCTTAAGAACTTTTCATCTACATCGAGATATTCGGCCATATCCCATATTTCAGTGTGACCATCCTGAACTGCAAACAATATGTTCTCGATAGGCAGGATTTTTTCATAAGCCCATTTTCTGGCAATGAGCTCCTGCCGTCGATTGTTGGAATCGTTCTGATCGAGTATATTTCCGACCGTTGTGTAGTAATGACCAAGCTCTTCAGCAAGTATGCATGCCTTTTCTTTATCTGTTTCAATGCTTTTGCGGATAGCTATTTTATTGCCTTTAATTCTTCCATCACTGTATTTCAAAGGTTTTTCTTTTACCGTGATGCCTTCTTTGTAGGCTTCATTTAAAAGATCTTCATAGGTAGTCATAAAGCACCTCCGTATCGTTAGAAGTCTTTATCATCCATTATATCGTTTTCGCTTATATCCGTATCTTCGTCTATGTCTATATCAGTACGCAGATGAGCTGCGTTTGCTCCATATATATTAGAATTTTTATCTATTGTAAAATTGTTACGAGCTGCCGATGGGAAGTTATTCGATGAATAAGGCAGTGATTCACCCATATTCACGTTTTGTATGGAGCGCTCGTATTCTTTGTTCAAAGTGAAATCAACCATCTCTTTTCCATGCGCGTCAAGTTTTCTGTATTTTTGTATTATATTTTCGAATTCTTCAGGTGAAGCTTCTTTTCTGTAAATACTGCTTGCGTTGTCTTGAAAAAGATAGTTTGCATCACAATGCAGGATCTTGAACAGATCGTACAGCATCGCAGCTCTGGGTGAATTTACATCTGTTTCCCAGTTACCGATCGCCCCTTTGCTGACACCGAGCATTTCTGCAAGCTTAGGCTGAGTTATACCGAGAGATTCCCTTTTTTCTTTTAATCTGCTTCCGAAGCTCATTGTTTTACCTCCATATATTATTGAAATACTAACATATAAAACTGAGAAAATCAATATATGACAATGTAAAACTGAGAAAAACCTTTGACGTCTCATAAAAACTGTGATAAATTTAAATAAACACATAAAAACTGAGAAAGGAGTTTTGAATTTTATGAGAGATTATAAATTAAAAAGCAGTGGATTGCAGCCTCACGTATATGCACAGGTTGTGGCGATCGTGAAAGGATATGAAAGCATGAAAACAGAGTATGAAGATATATTGCAGCGTCAGAACTCAGTATTTTTAAATGGACAGCCTAAAGGATCCAAGATTGCTGACAGGACTTCAAGGGATGCAGCAAAGAGAGCTGATCTGTCTGAAAAAATCGAAGCTATAGACCAGGCTATTTCATCAATTCCGGAAGAATACAGAAAAGGAATATGGAATAATGCTGTACATGGGACACCGTATCCGGATGAAGCGCACAGAAGTACATATTGGAGATATAAAGCAAAATTTTTTCAGGATATAGCGAAACGTATGTATTGGATATAAAAGTGATGTTGCAACATCGGGGCAGTTAATGCAACACCGGGGCATGACCTTTATGATATTATGGTATCGTGATAATAAAGAGTTAAAGGAGGTAAGCTTGTTGAAAAGCTTATGTGTATCTATCAAAGGAGTGTGATGTAAATTGATTGAAGTGGATGTCTTTGAAGGTAGAATAACGGTAAAAGGACATGCCGGTTATGCTGACAAAGGCAAAGATATCGTATGCGCCGCAGTAAGCGCTCTTTTCCAGACATTGATAGGATCGATGGAAAAAATTACTGAGGACAGTATCGAATATTGTCTTGTACCAGGTGAATCATTTCTAAAATACGAAGAATTATCGTACGAATCCAGAATAATGCTGGATTCTTTTTTTATAGGAATACGCAGCCTGGCGGATGAATATCCGGAATATGTAAAAATAACTTAATTAGAAAAATAAAATAGATGAATTATATGGAGGTAAATTATGACAAGAATGAATTTACAGCTTTTTGCAGAGGCTGTTCAGGGTAAAAAAATGGTATATCTTTACAGAGTTTTAGAAAATGCAGGCACTGCAAATGGTGCAGTTATGGCATTCACTACGGAAAATGGACGTACAAAATCCAGGGATACGGAATCTGTTGCAACAAAGAACGGCTCTGTAAGGACTCCGGGTGTGGCAGAGGCGGAAATAACTGCGACGAGCATATTATCTAAAGGAGATACGGTGATAGATGAACTGGAAAAAGCTCTGGATAACGATAAAATAATAGAAATATGGGAAGTAAATCTTCTGGAGGAAGGAACTGATACCAATGCCGGAAAATTCAAGGCGAAGTATTTCCAGGGATATCTTACCGAACTTGAGATAACTTCAAATGCAGAAGAATTTACTGAGGTTTCACTTACTTTCGGTATAAACGGAGACGGCGCGGACGGCTATGCAACAGTGTCAGATGAACAGCAGGAAATAGCCAATTACGTGTTTGCTGATACACAGAAAACAGAAGCATAGTGATAAGGGAGTGTAAAACACTCTCTTATCTTTTTATTGAGGAGGAAGAAAAATGTTTGAATTGACAATAAACGGAACTGTATACGAGTTTAACTTCGGCATAGGATTTGTGAAAGAAATCAATAAGATGGTGCAGAAGCCGGTAGACGGAGTGCCGGGAATAAAAGAGGATATGGGTCTTACTTTTGCAATAGCCAAAATCATAGACGGAGATGTAGTAACATTGATAAATGTACTGGATATGGCCAATAAGGGCAAGGATCCGAGAATAACGAAAGCGATGCTTGAAGAGTACGTGGATGATGAAGATACCGATATAGACGGACTGTTTGATCAGGTGATGGGTTTTTTCAGGAGATCCAATGCGACAAAGAAAACGGTACAGAAGATAACAGATGCGGTGATGAACGCGGAGAATTAAAAAGCTTTGATGATATATATCGTGAAATCGCATTGAATTGTTTTAGATTTTTTGATTTTAAAAGTTTTAAAGAAGTCGATGATCTTACATTTGATGAGTACAGATTGATGATGAGAGCCTTAAGGCTTAGGCAAGTCGATATGGATTACAGAAACCATCTGCAGGCGTTTTTAAATTTTGCGGTCAAAGCGGAGAGAAAAACAGGCAAGAATAAGTCGAGGCCCGTATATAATACGTTCAGAAAATTTTTCAACTATGAGAAAGCTATCGAAGAAGCTATGGATAAAAACAAAAAAACAGATAGATTTCGCGGTATAAAGAAATTTTTAGAGAAAGGAGGAGCAGCGAATGACTGAAATTGTTTCTACATTTGATATCATAAACGGAAATGTTTCGGCAGCAGAATATGCGGCAGGCGAAGCAAGGGCGAGTGGAACGACAGCGATCGAAGCTGTTGGGAAAACTCAGACTTTAGAAATGGTCAGTGATTTATCATCAGCTCAATATGCTAAAAAGAAATCATCCAGCAATTCATCAGGAAGCGCTGATACATCTGTTTTTTCAGGATTAAGTGGATTATCATCTGTGGGAAGTATACTTGGGTCAATAAACAGCCTTGTTAAATCATTTAGCAAGCTGGCGTCCATAGGGGCTGCAGCGATAAAGCCTATGTTAACTTTTGGTGCAGTAGTTACAGGATTGGTAGTTGTTTTTACATTGTTTGGACAAAAACTTACATTGAATATGAAAGGAATACAGGCATTTGGAAAAGCTATAGCTTCTGCTGCAACAGGTATGGCTGCAATCGCTCAGACAGGTACTGAAGGCGCTATTGCAATGGGAGCTTTCGGTGTTGTAGTAGGGGTGCTTATAGCAGCTTTCGCAATTTTTGGTACGCGTCTTATCACTGCGATACCTGCAATGCTGGCTTTCGGGAAAACTATACTCATGGTAGGAACAGGAATGCAAGCTGCTACACCATTTGTGCAGGCACTTACAGTTATGATAAAGCAGCTTGGTGATACTATTACACAGGTTGCGGGTGCTATTTCTTCTGCTATAGTCACTATATGCACTGCTATTTCCGGAATGGTGGCAGTGATCGCCGGAGCTGTAGCGCAGATAGCGGTGGCCATCGGAGGAACTTTATGCACCATCATAGAAACTGCGGGAGCGACAATAAGCGGAGTAGTAAACAGCATAAGCGAAGGATTCAAGACTATAAGTGAAGGTATAAGCAGTGTCATTGACTCCATAAGCGGAGGGCTTTCCAAAGTGCTCGACTCGATAGCAGGTGTGATAGAGTCTATAGGAACTTCTGCAAAAAACGCAGGGGAAGGATTCAAACTGGCAGCGGAAGGGATAAAGACTCTTTCAAAACTTTCTATTGCAGATATAGGTAAATCCTTGCTTGCTGTGGCAGGCGGACTTGCAACTATATCTTCTAAAGGTGAAAATCTTCCTCAGGTAGCTATGGGAATGATGCTTCTCGTTACGGCAATATCGATGGGAGCTGCAAATTTAACGGCATTTAATATGGCGTTATTGACGATGGCTGGAATGACTGCAAATATCGTAACATCGGTGGAAATGCTCAAAGAGGCTTTCAATGGATTTGTAATAACGCCTCCGGACATAACTCCATTTATTGCTGCCTTCAGTCAGATAATAGTATATTCATCAATAGTGGTTTCGGCGCTTACAGCTGTAGGAATCAGTGCAGGATCAGGAATGGCGTCAGGTATATCAGCAGGATTTCAAAGAGCGCAGAGCATAGTAACCAGCTCGGTATATGCTATGATTGCCGCCATGAATATGATGACAGTATCTTTCACTCTGGGCGGTATGGCTATAGGAAATGGATTTGCATCGGCTATCAGAATGGGATTCAGCAAAGTTCTGAGCATAGTTTCACAGTCTATGAGTCAAATAACTGTTAAATTTGCTGCTGCATCAATAACAGCCTATTCGTGCGGCAGAAACATCGGCAAAGGTCTTGCGAAAGGAATGAATTCAACGTTAGGTGAAGTGAGAGCGGCCGCTGCAAGCTTGGCTGCTGCAGCTGAAGCTGCGATCAGAGCGAAAGCAAAGATACATAGTCCTTCAAAAGTTACTGAGAAATTAGGAGGATATTATGGAGAAGGCTGGATCAATTCAATAAAATCAAAAGTTGCAGAAGCACGTAAATGGGCGGAAAGACTTGTTTATATGCCTGATATGCGAGCTTCGTATGTCGCTTTTGCAGGCTCGGGAGGCAGCTTGAGCGATGATTACAGATATGGATCAGGAAGATCGTTTGTCATAGAAGTACCGGTGAATATGGATGGCAGAGAAGTTGCAAGGGTTACAGCTCCGTATGCTGAAACTGAGCTTATTAGACGTCAGACGAGAGAAAGCAGAAAGAGGGGGATAAGATGATGTACAGCTTTAGAGATGTTAATGAAAATATAACGCTTGTTCCTATGCCTGCGGAAGCTATGCAGATAAACGGTGTGTATTTAGAAACGGAAATAGAGGGATACAGAACGCTTTATGTGAAAGGACGTGAAGCCTTTTCACCGGAACTGGAAACATATGAGATCGGAACAAGGAACGGCGAAATAAGAAAGAGCAAGAGATACCCGGCGAGAATAATAACCGTCGGGTATCAGCTTATTGCAAAGGATTCCGAATCATTCAGGGAAGCATATAACAGACTTGGCGGATTACTCAATGTGAATGATGCGGAAATTATATTCGATGATGAATCTGATAAATACTTTATTGGCACGCCTACGCTTGTCGATGAAGTGGAGCCGGGACGAAATTCGGTGGCAGGCGAAATTGAAATAACTTGTCTGGATCCGATGAAATACTCAGTTGTGGAATATGAAGCAACACCGCTTGTTGATGATCCCAGAAGCATACTTATAGATTACGGCGGAACTTATGAATCTTTTCCTGTTCTTGAAGCGGATTTTTACAGAGAAGAAGATATAGATGAAGACGGCGAATCAAATGCGTTGACTGGAGCAGGAGACTGCGGATATGTGGCGTTTTTCAATGAGGATGAAAAGATAATACAGATAGGGGATCCTAAAGAAGAAGATGGCACGGAAGCGTACGAAAAGTCTCAGACGCTTATCAATCAGACGTTTGAGACAACATCAGGATGGAATACTGATGCTTCTGGATTATGGACATTGAATTCGGGACTGGCAGTTTCCAGTTATGCGATACAGACAGGAAATTTGGGCATGAATGTGGCGTCTTTTGCAGTACCGGCAGATCCGAAAACTACGTCAGCTACAGTACTTAAAAACAGAAGGACCTCTGCGGGCTCTCCAAGATTCTATTATACAGTAACGCTTAGAGCTTCCGGGAGAACATCCAATGCTGTAAATGTTACGGCGACAATAACAGCGTCGCTTGGGACAGATAAAAACTACTTTGGGCGTGGTCTCGGTCTTAGAGGCTCGCTTTACTGTGGAGGAGCCTGGAGAAGTGTTACGATAAAAGGTACTTCCGCATACTGGAGAGGTCGTTCAGGACATACTGTAAGCATGAGCTTTACCGTTACGGGACTTTCAGATACAACGTCAGCACTGACGGGAATAAAGTTCAAAGTCGACAGGACAGATTCACTTCTTGAAAATGTTGCGGGAAGGCTTTCGGAGACTGCGTGCTCCAATCTGCCTATAAGCACATATGTCGCTGATGTTCCGGAGACATACTATCTCGGGGTTTCTGATTACGGAACAGGAAGCGGAGTGTATCATGGACCGTCGATGACAAGAAATCTTCCGGAGGATGCGAAAGGTGAAGTCGGCGCATCTGATTTTTCATTTACATACAAGCAGAAGATGTGCATAGGCTCCGGAAGCGGAGATGCGATACAGCTCGGAGGATTTCAGGCGAATTGTGTAAGCGGAAGCGGCGTGGATAGGAAGATCGTGGCAGGTGTAAGAGTTTTGAAGAATAAGGCGGGCAAGACGGCAAGTCTTATTTTTTATGTGAATGATAAGCCTGTTGAGAGTATAGATATCGATCTTTCTTATACCAATAAATATTTCGGAGCAGGCAGCAGCGCAATACAGACGTCTTCAATAACAAAGAGCGGAAAGGATATTAAGTTCTCTGTTGGAGATATAGCAAGAGTTTTCAGCGATGATACAGTTGCTGATGTTAAAGTTACCCAGATAACGTTCATATTCGATCAGTACTCGACAATAGCTCCTTTGTCATACAACGGTATATACTGGGCGAAGTTTGTAAAAAACAACTGTGATACGTGGGAAAATATCCCGAACAAGTTTTCTGCAAACGATGTGCTGGAAGCAGACTGCAGCATTGGAGAGGTATATCTTAACGGGGTGATATCTCCGCAGCTTGGAGCTCTCGGCAACGATTGGGAAGAATTCTGTCTGAAGCCGGGCCTTAATCAGATAGGTATAGCATACTCTAACTGGGTGACAGACGAGCATGCTCCGCAGTTTAAGGTCAGATACAGGGAGGCATACTTATGATCATATATTTTGCTGACAGGAAGATGCGGGTTTTAGGAAATGCATCCACGGGGCTTCCCCGTGGATTTACCGCATCGGCGGATAAGAAAACGGAAGATATAGATTCTGGAATAGCATCGTTTGAGTGCACCATTTCATTTGAAAAAAATGAGCAAAAAAAAACTTCAGGAGATTGCGAAAGCCGGAAATTATATTCTCCGTAAACATAAAGAGGAAAGCGAGTTTTATACGATAATCGATTCTGAAATGGACGTGGAAAATCAAGAAGTGTACATATATGCGGAAGATGCAGGTCTTGATCTATTAAATGAGATAGCGCTTCCCTATGAGGCATCGGAAGAACATACGATATCGTGGTATGTAGAAAAGTGGACCGAAGACAGCGGATTTGAAATAGGAATAAATGAGATTCCTGCATTGACTCGTAAGCTTTCATGGGACAGTGAGTCTACTGTGACAGAACGGTTGGCAGATGTGGCAGCTGGATTTGGCAATGCAGAGATATCTTACAGCTTTGATATAGATGGTCTTCGGGTACTGCATAAATATGTAAACATTCATAAGTCCCGGGGAAAAGACGTTGGCGAACAGCTGCGAATAAATAAAAATCTTAACAATATCCTGGTTAAAAGTTCAGTTGCAAATCTGGCTACAGCTCTTTATGTTACGGGAGGAACTCCTGAGGGGCAGGATGAGGCAATAACGCTTGCAGGCTATTCCTATGATGACGGGGATATGTATGTCAGCGGAGAATATCTTAAATCCCGGGAAGCCTTGAAGAAATGGAGCAGATTTTTATCGGACAGCGGTACAGGAGAAGGTCATATAGTACGTACATACAGCTATGACACAACGAGCAAGCAGGAATTATGCGAGCATGCAGTTGAGGAGTTAAAAAATATCTGTGATGCGGAAGTGAATTATGAGGTGGATATTGCGGAGCTTCCGGCGAGTGTAAAAATTGGCGACAGAGTATATTTGATTGACGATAATGGAGAAACTTATCTCTCGGCAAGAGTATTAAAACTTGAAACATCAGTGGCCGAAAATACGCAGACAGCTACGCTTGGTGAATACCTTATAAAGAACAGCGGTATAAGCGATCAGGTGGCGGCTCTTGCAGAACAGTTTGCAGAGATGGCTAAAAGCAGGAACTTTTATACCTGGATCGTATACGCAGATGATGAGAACGGCAATGGAATAACTTTGGATCCGACCGGAAAGCCGTATATGGGCATAAGCGCAAACAGAAGCAGCGCAGAGCCGGATCTGACAGATCCAAGCGTATATAAGTGGTCAAAGATCGAAGGTGACAAGGGAGACCTTGGACTTAGCCTTGTGAGCATTACAGAGTATTATCTCGTAAGTCCTCTGTCTTCCGGTATAACTGTCGACACTATAGGCTGGAGCACGAGTATACCGACGATGACGCTTGTGAACAGATACTTGTGGAATTATGAGCTCTTTACGTATAGCGATGGGAGCACGGATGCCTTAGACCCGAAAGTGATAGGTGTGTATGGCGACACAGGACAGCCTGGCGAGCCTGCACCTGCTATTGTATCTATGACAGAGCAGTACTACATGTCTGCTTCTGATACCGAGCAGACGGGCGGCGAATGGCAGAATACCATGCCGCAGTGGGAGAGTGATAAGTATCTGTGGACAAGGTGGCGGATAGAGTGGGATGAGCCGAATCCGGATTTGATAACCTATTCCGAGCCCGTACTTGCCAAAAGCCTGAACGATATATATGAGACGGCAAATGATGCCAAAGAGGCGGCAGATGAAGCTAAAAGCAGTTCTGAGAGCGCAGTAGAGCAGGTAGGTCAGGTGAATACAGAGCTTGCGCAGGCACAGCAGGAGCTTGACACCTTAACTCAGAATTTGGAAACGCTTGAGTCGGAAATGTCCGCTAACTATGTTACTAAAGGCGAGCTGACACAGGTCAAGACGGATCTGGGAACGCAGATCGAGCAGAATGCCGCCCAGATAAGCCAGACAGCTACGAAGGTGCAGGAGATAGAAGTGGACGCTACGCAGGCTCTTCAGGACGCTGCAGACGCGGCAACTGCGGCAGAGCAGGCACAGCAGAATGCCACAGATGCACAAAACAAGTATACGCAGTTAAAACAGCAGGCAGACGCTACAGATGAACAGCTTGCGGCGGCTGAGGAAGCTGTACAGCAAGCACAGGCGGCGGCTTCAGCTGCGGGAGATGCAGCAGCGGCAGCGGCGGCGGCAGCTTCTGCCCTTGCAGACAGGGTAACAACAGCAGAGTCGAATATAACGCAAAATGCAGAGCAGATAAGCCAGACGGTAACGAAAGTCGATAGTCTTAAATTCGGCGGACGAAACCTTATCCTCGAATCCGACATTATGGAGGAGAGCGGAGAATATGGCTTTGGTGAAAGGGGACTTTCTCTTGCACTTAAGCCGAACACGGAGTATACCCTTTCTGCAAACGGACGTGTAAACGGTTGTGATACAGAACATTATCTGCTCGTAAAAGTAGAAACCGAGGACGGATCGTGGAGCGCACAGGTGCAGGTATCGGGCGAAGATGACAACACTCAGTCTGCCACCTTTACCACTCCTGAATGGGCAGATGATACAGAAGCAAAAGTGAAATGTTATTTTGCGCCGGAAAACACAGGCTCTGCGGGGACATGCACGGTCAATTGGTTAAAGCTTGAAGAGGGCAATAAGCCTACTGACTGGACTCCTGCACCGGAGGATATAAATGTTCAGCTGAGCGAAAGTCTTGAGGCGGCGACAAGCGAGATACTTCAGACAGCGGAAAACATAACCATGAGGATAGTCTCAGGCTACACCTCTTCGGATGATTTTGAAGAATATAAGCAGCAGGTGGAGAATCTCTTTAAGGCATCAGAAGACGGCTTTGAGTTTCAGTTTAATCAGCTGCAGCAGAATATCAACGATGTCAGTCAGGAGATCGTTGAGAGAAATCAATTCATAAGGCTTGAAGAAGGCAATATCATTATCGGAAAATCAGATTCTCCGATACAGGCGAAATTCACAAATGATTCCTTGGAGTTCCTCTATAACGACCAGACTGTTGCGAAGTTCACCAATGAGGTGCTGGAAGTACATAACGTATCAGTTGAAAATCAGATAAGATTCGGCACAGATTGGGCTATACGTCCCGGAAGCTATATAGGCGGAAAAGGTAATAATTTAAATGATGTTTGGATAGGAGGTTAGAAAATGGCGCTTACAATAACTCTTACACTATCAAGAGGCTCACAGAGCATAACAGGAAACTATACGAATGTTTCATGGAGTCTTACGTACAGCAAATCTTCTACTACGTATAACAACAACGGCGTTTCATATTATGTGAACATCGCAGGGACAAGAGTAAAGACCGGTACGGTTAAGTTTCCAAAAGGAACAACATCCGGGACAATAGCAACAGGAAGTAGGGCAATATATCATAATGCAGACGGTACTCATGGTGCTATAACTGGCTATGCTTATGTAGGACCTACCGGTTTCAGCCCATCGAGCGCATCGGATACATCCAACAGTATAAGTTTTCCTACTATACCAAGGGTATCAGATCTGTCGGTAAATAAGACTTCGGTGCCGGCGGATGGGGCGACTACAGTCACTGCTACAGCAACGAAAAAGAGCAGCAGCTTTACAGATACAATAGTAGTTAAGCTGGGCAGTTATAGCCAGACAGTAACATCAGGTACAGCATTTACTATACCGGAAGAATGGATAAACGCCATTTCAGGAACGTCTGCGACTGCGACAGTTACAGTTACAACTAAATCAGGAAGTACCACTGTGGGGAGTAAATCGGTTAATTTAACGATTACGGTGCCGGAAAGTATACGGCCCGCTTTATCTGATATATCTGTTTCAGAAGCTATAACATCGGTAACATCAGCTTTTGGAAACAGATATGTAAAGACGCTTTCAAGGCTAAATACGGAGGTGACGGCGGAAGGTATATATGGGAGCAGCATAACAACATATTCGACATCCATAGATGGAATTACGTATCCCGGACAAAGCTTTCAAAGTAACGCTCTCAACACAGCGGGAACGCTTCAGATCAAATCTACTGTTACTGACAGCAGAAACCGTACAGGAGAGCTGACGAAGAATGTCACAGTAGTCGATTATTTTTCGCCAACTATAACCGGCATGACTTATATACCGTGTGACTCAGACGGCACAGAAAACAGCAACGGAGATTATATAAAGGTGATAATATCAGGAAAAGTTGCTTCAGTGGATGATCAGAATACGAGGAATTTAATACTTAAATATAAAAAATCATCGGACCCTGCATATACGACAAAGACAATAACGCTTAGCAGTTATGTATTCGAAAATGTTTCGACATTGATATCTGATATAGATCCTACATCGACCTATGAGCTCATAGCGGAGCTTTCAGATAAAATCAGTACGACTTCATATAGTACAAGTACAGGAGTACCTGTAATATCTCGCCTTGCAGGAGGTAAGGGGTTAAGACTTTTTGGCGAAGCGAGCGAAGAAGGATTTTGGGTAGGCAACATAGATATGACTATATCAGATGAAGAATATGAAGAGCTGGAATCCCTTCTGGGGGGGTAGTACACAGGCTAATAGACTGGATATATCCGATAGGAGCGGTAATAGCATCGGTAAATCCGGACTATGATCCGAATAAGCTCTTTAAGACTCATACATGGGAGAGATTTGCCAGAGGGCAGACACTTGTAGGTGTGGATGAATCGGATACGGATTTTTCTGCAGCAGGTAAAGTTGGTGGTGAAAAGACGCATACGCTGACGGAAAGTGAAATGCCGAGCCATAATGGACATCTTACTCCTATGGCAGGAACATCTAATGGTAAATATTTACCGACAGCATCTATGTCAACTTATGGATCATCTGCTAGAGGCTGGTATTCAACTAGTCCAGGAGAATGGTATCCTTCTCATAAAGCAAATGGCAATAGTGCTGCTCACAATAACTTACAGCCGTATGTAGCTGTTTATTACTGGAAGAGAATATTATAGTTACAGCTCCTTTCTCGGAGCTGGGAAAGGAGTAATATGGAAGAGAAGAAAATTTTTAATCTGTTCTATGAAGATCGAGTAACTTTACGCGCTGTTCTTGATTACTTTTCGTTAAAAAATAAAGTTTTATGGGAAGGGGATAAGTGGCAGAGCGGAACAAAAGTTATATTGGGAATAAATGATTATAAAACGCTTATGGTATATCCATGGCCAGCTTACAACGGAATAGAGCTTGAACGAACAAACGATACAACCTTTGCGGGAGAAGGAATGGTTGCCAATATCAGTGCAGATCAAGTTCATACGAGTGTAGGTGTTGTTATAAAGATTATGGAGGGTGATGTTGCGTCATTTACTTATAGAGTATATATGCATCATAATGGAGGAGCTAATCACAATACGTATGGAACAGCGTGGTTACAAAAGATTGTAGGGAGAGAACCTCTTTTGCCCGCAGTTTTGCAAAAATCGTTGGTGACGTTGCTTAAATAGTCTGTTAGAAAGTGAAACAGATAAGCTTATTTAATTTGTTTAAAGACATAGTATTTGAAATGAACAACGGTATCTATATCAAGCAAGATAAAACCTGGGTAAAACTTGGTGAAATAAACAGGAAGATTTATATGATCTTTCTACGGATATACAGAAATATGTGCATACGCAACATTTGGAGGTGTTTAGTATGAGATTGTTTAATCTTTTGAAAAAAGTTTTTTTAAAACTTGGCTTGATTGCGGATTATGTAGTAGAGACGGGGAAGAGCGGTGACTGGATATGGAAAAGGTGGAACAATGGTGAAATTGATTTGTATTGCAGAAGAGAGTACGCAGAAAAAGAAATCCAAGTGAAACGAGCGTATGGTTCAATTTATTCAACACAGACACCATTAGTAATAAAACTCCCGTTTAATGTACTGCTTGAAGATGGTGCGATCGCTAATGTTGCTCCGCAAGCTTCAGGAATGGATTATGCAGGGAATATTGTGTTGACAGAATCTGAGGTTAGGTTTTACTGGTGTAATCCAACGATGTATGGATCAGGGGTAATAGGGGGAGTAAATGCTCAAGTATATGTTCATGCATATTGGAAGCTGTAGGTTTTACGTAGGAATATAGCTTAGATTGGCTTTTAAGTGTTTGGATGAGAGGATTTATCTATAAAAACGATGAATTGTATTTAGAATTGATATTACCATGTATATGTAAAAAACATTATAGAAATATATTAGTCTGTTGCATTATCGATGTTTTGCCGAATAAGCAAGTTATCATTATGATATTGTATTTTCGAACGATTTGGAAGTATGTTGGGAGATATCATCTTAAGATTGACTTAGGAAGTTTTGTTATTTCTGTTTTATTCACGTATAGTAATGAAAATACAATGAGAGTATTAGTGTATGATACGTATACAGGAAAAGCACCAACGACGACAAAATTGGTAGTAAATTACGGGTACTGGATATTAATTATAAAAAGGGGGATGATGCTATGCGGCTGTTTAATATTTTGAAGACGGCATTTACTAAGTTGGGGCTAATAGATGACTTCGCTGTGGAGCGGGGAACATCAGGCATATGGACATACAGGAAATGGAATAGCGGGACAGCGGAGTGCTGGAACACGGAGACGTTTTCGTTTACTGGTAGCACCGCATATGGAGCACTTATGGGCGGATATTATGCGCAGTTAAACAATCCGTCATGGGGTGCGTTTCCGTTCACATTTATATCCAAGCCGGTAGCAATAGGATGGGGACGACTTGGAACAGGTGGAGGATTTCTTAATGTATATGCGTATGAAAGCAGAGTTAATACAATATCTTGCATTGGTAATCAAAATACCAGAACTGTAAATGATGTGTCAATGTATATTATTGGCACATGGAAATAGAAGGGAGAAAAATATGGTAAAAACTTATGAGGTAAGCTTGACATCTTAAAGAAGTTGAAACGGTCGATAATACCATGAAAGAAACAGGAATGCATAAGATGACTAAGATAAAAGATATAATTTACAGCGACGGACTCAAGGAAGGATATGTGCTGCTGTTCTTGAGTGGGCTTAATTAGATTGACATGAAGGTCTGTCGATAATAGAATAATATCAGCAAGAGGACAAGCAGAAAAGCGGCTGACCACTCAAAAAGGGAATCCGTTGGGATTAGCCTGAAAGGAGTGGTGCGCATGGTAGAGTACATAGTAAATGTAGTTTATCTGCTGATTCTGTACAAGATTGTACGGGAAATAAAATAGCCGCCCTGTTTGACACCCGTGGGCGACTATCTTAGTCAACCATGGTCAGCCGTTTTCAACGGCTTTCCTCTTGCTTTTATTATAGCAAATAATTTATTTTTTTCAACCTCATGTAAAAATACATGGGGTTTTATATTGGAAAGGGGGATAAAAAATGAAAAACATTACATCCGGAACTATAGCGCGAACTATCGTGTTGATACTTGCTCTTGTAAATCAGGTGCTTGCCATTATGGGAAAAGGAACTATTGATATTGCGGACGACACAATCTATCAGCTATTTTCACTCGGCGCCACTGTTATAACAGCACTTATAGCTTGGTGGAAAAACAACAGCTTCACTAAAGCAGCTATTGCAGGAGATGATACGAAGACAGCGTTCAAGCTTGGAGTGGAAAATGTCGATGCCGAAATGGGAACAGACCAGAAAACAGAAGATGACGATGATAACGGTTATGACAAGGAGGCGGAATAATGGCATATAAAGAGGTAAATATGTGGGTGCCGTCAAGCAAGTACAGCAGGAAATGTCCCTACAGCATGACGCCGAGCTATATAACGGTACATAATACAGCAAACGATGCGAGCGCAAGAAATGAAGCATCGTACATGAGAAGCAACAACAATCAGGTGAGCTTTCACGATGCAGTTGATGATAAAGAAGTAGTCCACTGCATACCGCATAATAGAAACGCATGGCATGCAGGAGACGGCTCAGGAAACGGCAACCGAAAATCCATAGGAGTAGAAATATGCCACAGCAGATCCGGAGGCAGCAGATTCACAGCTGCTGAAAAGAATGCAGCCGCATACATAGCTAAGCTGCTTAAGCAGAAAGGCTGGGGAATAAGCAGAGTGAAAAGGCATAAGGACTGGTCCGGGAAGAACTGTCCGCATAGAACTATGGCTCTCGGCTGGACAAGATTTCTGAATATGATAGCTGCGGAAATGGGGTCGGCGTCTGTAAGCGGTAGCGGAGCAGTCAAGAATCCGGCTCCGGCAGGGATAGATGTAAAGTACAGATCCTACTGCAATGGCTGGCTTGGTGAGATCCTAAACTGCAACACGAGCAACTCTGACGGTTATGCCGGAGTTATCGGTAAAAACATGACAGCTCTCCAGGCGAACACCGTGGGCAAAGCTGCCAGCGTAGGCAAGCTCAAATACAGATTTCATGAGCTCGGCTCCGACTGGTTTGAATGGCAGACAGACAGGGAAAAGGACAGATATGGTGAGAATTTTGCAGGAAACAAAAAAAGAAATGTGGATAAGCTGCAGATGTATCTCGATGGAAAAGTGGGTTATCAGGCAGAATACCAGGTGTACGCCGGAGGTAAATGGTGGCCGTGGGTCAAGGGCTATAACAATTCTGACGTAAACGGATATGCCGGTGTTACAGGTTATGGGATACAGGCGGTCAGGATAAGGATAGTCAAAGCATAGGAGGGGTATTGAAAATGGATCAACCGATAACGAGAGCGGAACATGAAGAATTCGTCCGCAGGATGCAGGATGAGCATAAAAGAATACACCATCGTATTGCTGATATAGAACGAACAGTGGACAGGATACATGATCTGACGTCATCGGTTGAGAGACTTGCAACTTCTGTTGAACAGATGGCGCAGGTACAGAGAGTCCATGCTGAGCAGATAGAAAGACTTGAATCCCGTGATGGTGAGATGTGGCGAAAAGCTGTGGGATATGCAGTAACAGCAGCGATAGGTGTAGCGATAGGCTTGATATTTAATATATGATTTTTCAATACATCCCATGAAACCACACAAAGGTAACAGAAAAGTTACCGAGTGACAGAAAAGTGCGTACTTGTACAGCAGCCGTAAATAATTAAAATTATAAATGCAGGGAAATGAAAAAGCTGATGATATTAAAGAAGAAAATTGAAATTGATCCGCCGCAGTGTTAAAATGATTTGCGGCTGCCAGAGAGGTGATATTATGTACAAGAGCAGACAGATAGTTAATGATACAGGAACATACGCAGAAAATATCGAAAGACTTAAGGAAACTTTAACTGAAACCGATGTTTTGGTGATAGGAGCCGGAGCAGGGCTTTCTACTGCGGCCGGATTCACATACAGCGGAGAGAGATTCAAAAAATACTTTTACGATTTTGAGGAAAAGTATGGATTCCATGATATGTATTCAGGAGGGTTTTACTCTTATGATACTCTCGAAGAGTACTGGGCTTATTGGAGCAGATACATAATGTGCAATCGCTATGCCAAGATACCAGGATCAGTATACAGTGATCTGCTCAGGATCGCAGAAAATAAAGATTATTTTGTTATCACCACCAACGTGGATCACTGTTTTCAGAAGGCAGGATTTGATAAAGAAAGGCTGTTTTATACTCAGGGCGACTACGGGCTGCTTCAGTGCAGCGTACCGTGCCACAATGAGACTTATGATAACGAAGATATTATAAGAAGTATGGCAGCAGCGCAGGGATTTGTATATGGAGAAGATGGAAATCTTCAGATAAGGGAAAGAAATAATATCAAAATGTCAGTACCCTCTGAATTTGTGCCTGTATGTCCGGTCTGCGGAAAGCCTATGACTATGAACTTAAGGTCAGACAATACATTTGTAGAGGATGCAGGATGGAAAAAAGCCGCGGAATGTTACAGCGAATTTCTGCGTTCGCGGGGAAACGGAAAGATAATGTTTCTTGAGCTGGGAGTCGGATACAATACTCCCGGCATTATAAAGTATCCTTTCTGGCAGATGACGGCGCGAAACGATGAGGCAATGTATGTATGCATAAATTCAGGAGAATCCGTATGTCCGGGAGAGATAAGCAAAAGAGCGATCTGCATAAATGAAGATATTGGAAAGGTTTTAGATGAGATTGTTGAAAAACAGCAGAAACAGGAAAACGAAGCATAGTACAGATGAAACCGTACAGCACAGAGGGAACGGTAAATATATGCCGGCACTGAAAGCGGCATTCCCATATACCGTTCCCATTTTTGCCGGTTTTTGGTTTCTGGGGCTGACTTACGGGATATATATGAACGTTTCAGGCTTCAGTTTTTGGTACCCTATGCTTATGAGCTTCATTATTTTTGCAGGATCGGTAGAATTTGTTGCAGTGAATATGCTGCTCGGAGCCTTCGATCCTCTGCAGGCATTTGCAATGGCGCTGATGATCAACGCAAGACACCTGTTTTACGGCATTTCCATGCTTGATAAGTACAAAGGTCTGGGGTGGAAAAAGGTCTATCTTATATTTGGATTGTGCGATGAGAGTTTCTCCATAAATTACACCGCAGATATACCGGAAAATGTCGATAGAGGCTGGTTCATGTTTTTTGTGACTCTGCTGAATCATTTGTACTGGGTTTCGGGAGCTGCTCTCGGTGGTATTTTCGGCGGACTTATAGCCTTTGATACTGAAGGGCTGAGCTTTGTTATGACGGCGATGTTCGTTGTGATATTTATGGAGCAGTGGCTTAAAGATGAGAGACATACGAGCGCAATCATAGGATTGGGTCTGTCGCTCATATGTCTTATCGTGTTCGGAGCAGATGATTTTATAATACCTTCGATGATAGCTATATTCAGTATGCTTACACTGCTTCGCAAGAATATAGAGAAAGGCGGTTTGAAAAAATGACTATGACTCTTGCCGAACAGCTTGTAACTATAGGAATGGTGGCGCTTGGAACAATGCTCACGCGATTTCTGCCCTTTATTGTTTTTCCCGCAGATAAGGAAACGCCGGCATACATGCAGTATCTCGGAAAGGTATTGCCTGCGGCGGTCTTCGGCCTTTTGATAGTATACTGCATGAAAGATGTCAGTGTTTTTTCAGAAAGTCATGGTATTCCTGAACTCATATCGATAGCGGCAGTTGTCCTGCTGCATATGTGGAAAAGGCAGATGCTTTTGTCCATAGCGGGAGGAACTGTCTGCTATATGATGCTGGTGCAGTATGTATTTGTCTGATCAGGAGCAGAGGCGAAGTCCGATGACTCCGATAATCACCATTACCATGAAAAATATCTTCTTTGCATCCCGGCTTTCGTGAAATACCAGTATACCGAATATGACCGTAAAAACGGTGCCGAGTCCTGTCCATACTGCGTAAGCTATGCCTAAAGGAAGCGTTTTCGTTGCAGTGGAAAGCAGAAATATGCCCAGGGCTGTTATCAATACGGTAAGAATCGTGAATTTTTTATTTTTGAAACCATCGGAGAGTTTCATGCAGACTGTGAATCCCAGTTCACAGAAAGACGCACAAACCAGCAGTACCCACATCATTTTATATCGGCCTCCTCTTTTACTTTATCGTCATCATCGTTTTTTTCACAGAATTTCAATCCAAGTATTCCTATAACAAGTATGGAAAGGGAGATGAGCTTTGCGGCGCTTACTCCTTCACCCAAGAAAAATATTCCAAGCAGTGTAGTGCCTGCGATTCCTATTCCTGTGAATACAGCATAGGAAAGACCTATGCCGAAGGTCCTTATACCGCGTTCCAGCATAAAAAAACTGAGGAAAAGAAAGAATGCGGTTATAAGCGTAGGAACGGGTTTAGTGAAACCGTATGACTGTTTCATAAAGTAAGCCCAGATTATTTCAATGAGACCTGCGGCTATGAGACATACCCAGGCTATCGTATTTTCTTTTTTTGAAGTCGTGTTGATGTTGTTGCTGTTCAAATCAATACCTCCTGTCTATTTAGTGTCGGGATCGTTCGTATCAAATAAATAACCCAGAAAAAGCAGTATGTCGCTGCTTCTCCCGGGCTTTTTTCCCTCCGTGTAACCCTTCTTTTATTTGAAAGGTCGTTTTCTCTCGGACCAGCGCATAGAGTGTGACTGTATGCCGGAACCCTAGAAAACTATTAGCTGTTTCAGCTTTATGGTAAATGCTGAAATTACGCTGATTATAGCACAGTGAAAAAATGAGAGTCAAGGGGAAATATCCATTCAGCAGAAAATTGCCATAAAGCACCGGCTTGAAATAAATTATAAAAAATCAAAAAAGGTATTGCAAAAAACAGATACATGGTATATATTGATATTGTCTTAAGCGCGTAGGACAACAAGACAATATGACAAAGAGATATACAAAAAGGTAAAAGGAGGGGGATAGAACGTGGAATGGAAGCTTGATGACAGCAGACCTATATGGCCGCAGCTCAAAGAACAGCTCATCATAGCAATAGTTGCCGGAAAGTATATGATGGGAGGCTCTTTTCCCACAGTCAGGGAACTGGCTGAGGATGCGGGAGTTAATCGCAATACGATGCAGCGGGCGTTGAGCGAACTGGAAAATGACGGATTCGTCGTAACGAACAGAACGGCGGGGAGAACAGTTACAACAGATGAAGGGTTGGTGACGAGGATGAAGGAAACCATAGCTAAGCAGAGTATAGAAAAATTCATAAAAGAGATGGCGGCTATCGGCTATAACGCTGAAGATGTTGTTAATATGATAAAGGAAAGAGAGGGAGAAGAGAAATGAAAACGGGAGCATTGGCAGAATTCAGAGATGTCAGCAAGGCTTTCGGGGGAAAGCTGGCGCTTGATCGCGTGAGCCTCAGTATGGGGAGAGGCAAAGTGATAGGTCTTTTGGGCCCCAACGGGAGCGGAAAGACAACCATGATCAAATTGATGAACGGTCTTATAAGACCAACAAAAGGGGATATTTATATAGATGGTGAAAAGCCTGGAGTTTATACGAAATCCATAATAAGTTATCTTCCGGATAAACCGTATTTTGATGACTGGATGAACGTAAAAGATGTGTTTGGACTCTTTGATGAATTCTATAAGGATTTTGACAGAGAAAAAGCGGAAAATATGTGTGCGGCTCTGAATATAGATGGTGGGGACAGGATAAAGACCATGTCAAAGGGCACGAGAGAAAAAGTACAGCTTATACTGGTGATGAGCAGAAAAGCTCAGCTTTATCTTCTCGACGAGCCGATCGCAGGGGTGGATTCGGCAGCCAGAGATTATATCCTTACGACTATCATAAACAATTACAATGAAGAAGGCACGGTAGTTATTTCCACACATCTCATATCCGATATAGAAAGAATACTCGATGAAGTGATATTTTTGAAAAACGGCAAGATAGTGAGACATGAAACGGTCGACGAGATAAAAGAAAAAGAAGGCAAATCCATAGATGATGTGTTCAAAGACACATTCAGAATGGTGCCGTTGATTGTGGGGGGGGGTAGAGAAGAATGACAGGTAAACTGATAAAGTATGAAATAAGATCGAGCATAAAAATGATGGCAGTCATATGGGCTGCATTGATAGCTGTAAGCGTGCTCTTCAGTTTGAGCATAAATTTTCTGAGCGATCTTGTAATAGACAGCGGCAACGGTATAAATACAATAGTGGGCATAGTGGAGATAATCACAGGCATAATGTATTTTGCTGTGTTTGTAGCTCTTGTTGTAGCGACTGTTGTTATGATAATTTTAAGATTTTACAAGGGCCTTCTCGGAGATGAGGGATATCTGATGCATACACTTCCTGTGAAGCCTTGGCAGCTCATAACATCAAAGGGCATAGTTGCTGCTATAGTAGTTATAGGCAGTATCATAATAGCGTTTTTATCTATAATGATACTTGCAGGAATAAACAGCGTAGGAATATTCCCGGAAATGTTCGGAGTGATAAGGAGAGCGTGGGAAGAAAATCACGGATATGTGCTGCTTGCAATAGAAGTCATAGTTCTTTTGATACTGTCTCTTCTCAAGAGCATATATCAGGTATATGCGGCGCTGTCTATAGGGCAGCTTGCCGGAAAACACAGGATACTTCTTTCCCTTGGTGCTTATATAGGTCTCAGCATAGCTGTTACTACACTGCTTGTAATAATAGCTGTAATTGCAGACCAGTTCGGACTGAGTACGTGGTTTGGAGGACTGTTCATAGGAAGCACATCAGATGTTATCGGAGCAGGTCAGGCTGCAGTGGTATCCATGTTCATATTTACGGCGATACAGCTCGTAGGCTTCCATGTGATAACGGAAAGGATACTATCCCTTAAACTTAATTTGCAGTGAGAACGGGAAAGCGCTTTATGCGCTTTCTCTTATAAATATAAGGTATTTAAAATGATAATAAGAGAAGAAAAAAGAGAAGACAGAGAAAAGGTATATAATCTTGTGAAGAAAGCTTTTGAAACGGCGGAGCATGCAGACGGTACGGAGCAGGATCTTGTGGAAGCACTTAGAAAGAGTGATGCTTTCATCCCGCAGCTTTCCCTTGTCGCTGAGATAAACGGTGAGCCTGCAGGTCATGTAATGTTTACGAAAGCTAAGTCGGGCAGCTGCGAGGTGCTTGTTCTGGCTCCGCTTTCTGTAGCGCCCGAATATCAGAGACAGGGTGTGGGGACAGCTCTTGTTGCAGAAGGACACAGACGTGCAGAGAAAATGGGATATGGTTACAGCATCGTTCTGGGAAGCGAAAATTATTATCCAAGGTTTGGATACGTGAAATCAAGCTATTTCGGCATTGAGGTGCCGGAAGGGATCCCGCAGGAAAATTTTATGGCAGTTCAGCTTAGAAATGATGCCGGATCTGCAAGAGGAAGAGTTGTTTATCCGAAAGAATTCGGCTTGTAATTGAGCCGGAGAAGGTGTAAAATATTTAAAACAGATACAAATTGTATATTGACGGGAGCTTGCCGCGCAGGCTGAGAGGAAGGGTGTGCCTTCGACCGGAGACCTGATTTGGATAATGCCAACGGAGGGACATGCTTAAGTAAAGCTTATTGCAAGCGTATTTTAACGAGAAGTTATCAGGTCGGTAGTTTCTCGTTTTATATTATGCGGAAAACTTTTTTGTATTGATTAACGAAGAGATGCTAAGATCTTTGCAAAGGAGATATTATGGTTAAAGTCAACGGTAACAATATGGATATTGCCGGAATGAGCATAGAAGATTTTCTCATTTCGGAGGGATATGACATCAGGAGAGTCGCTGTTGAGCGCAACGGAGATATAGTACCGAAAGCACGTTATACATCTGAGATTTTAAATGACGGTGACAGCATAGAAGTTGTCAGCTTTGTGGGAGGTGGCTGAATGAACGGCAGGATACCTGACAAAGATGAAATGAATCAGGCTCTTAAGGGAAGGATCGGTGACGTTCTTTATAGCAGGCTGTCAAAAGCTGTTGTAGCTGTGTGCGGACTTGGAGGCCTCGGCTCAAACATAGCGGTATCACTTGCGAGAGCAGGAGTGGGAAAGCTCATTCTTATCGATTTTGACATCGTGGATATTTCCAACCTGAATCGTCAGCAGTACAAAGCATGCCAGGTCGGAAGAGAAAAGGCGGATGCCCTTGGGGAAAATTTGAAAGAAATATCACCATATATCGATATGGTGATCTGCAATACACGTGTTACGAGGAATAATGCGGCGAAACTGCTCGATGAAGCGGAGATCGTATGTGAGGCATTCGACAGAGCGGAAGAGAAGGCGATGCTTGCTGATGCAGTGCTTGAGGATATGAAGGATAAAACACTTATAGCAGCTTCGGGTATGGCAGGCTTAGCAAGCGCCAACGATATCAGAACAAGGAAGATAACGGAAAGATTTTATATTTGCGGCGACGGTGTAAGCGACAGCGCTGAGGAAAAAGAAGGTCTGATATCTTCAAGAGTGATGATATGCGCTGCACACCAGGCTCACATGGTGCTGAGGGTGCTTGCAGGCAAAACAGAGCCTTAAGCCGGAAAGTATAAAAACGGCAGTGGGCTACAGCAGAATGAAATTAAAACAAATTACGATTATCAATAAGTGAGGTATGAGATGGACAACGATAAACTTATAATAGGCGGATATGAATTCGATTCAAGGTTTATTCTCGGATCGGGCAAATATTCACTTAATCTTATAGAAGCGGCAGTTAAAGATGCCGGCGCAGAGATAATAACTCTTGCAGTGAGACGCGCCAACACAGCGGAGCAGGAAAATATCCTGGATTACATTCCTGAGGGAGTAACGCTGCTTCCAAATACAAGCGGAGCAAGGAATGCGGAAGAAGCTGTTCGCATAGCGAGACTTGCCAGAGAACTGGGATGCGGAGATTTTGTAAAGATAGAGATAATGCGCGACAGCAAGTATCTGCTGCCTGATAATCAGGAGACTGTAAAAGCTACCGAGATCCTTGCCAAAGAAGGCTTCGTAGTAATGCCGTACATGTATCCTGATCTCAATACAGCGAGAGATCTGGCGGAAGCCGGAGCAGCGGCAGTGATGCCCCTTGCAGCGCCTATAGGGTCGAACAGGGGACTTGCGACCAGGGATTTCATAAAGATACTTATAGATGAGATAGATCTTCCGATAATAGTAGATGCAGGTATAGGAAAACCGTCTCAGGCATGTGAAGCCATGGAGATGGGAGCAGCAGCGATAATGGCAAATACAGCTCTTGCTACAGCAGGAGACCTGCCTCTTATGGCATTTGCATTCCGCCAGGCCATAGAAGCGGGAAGAAAAGCGTATATTTCAGGACTTGGAAGAGTGCTGAGCCGCGGTGCGGCAGCCTCTGATCCGCTTACAGGCTTCCTGCGTGATTGAGAATAGCAGTGAAAGGAGATCGAATAATGGAAAATCAGTTTTTTGTGGATTCGGAATATCTTTCGCCTGAAGCTCTTGAAAAGAAGCACAGGCTTGAAAACGATCCGTCTTTCAGAAAAAATCATATGGAATATATGCCGGGAATGGAAGTGATAGAGTCGGATATAAGAGAGAAAGTCATGACTCAGATGAACGGATACTATTATTCAAAATATACGGAAGACGATGTAAGGAGAGCTCTTGAACACGATGTATGTACAGTGGAAGATTTCAAGGCGCTGCTGTCTCCTGCTGCGGAACCGTTCCTTGAGAGGATGGCAGAGAGAGCAAAACGTGAGACCGGCAGGCATTTCGGAAATACAGTGTACCTGTTCACTCCTCTTTATATTGCAAATTACTGTGAAAACTACTGTGTCTACTGCGGCTTCAACTGCTACAATCACATAGAACGTATGAAACTTGATATGGAGCAGATAGATCATGAGATGAAGGTAATCGCAGACAGCGGTATGGAAGAGATACTTATCCTTACGGGAGAGAGCAGAAGTCAGAGCGATGTGAAATATATAGGTGAAGCTTGTAAACTTGCGCGTAAATATTTTCGCATGGTGGGACTTGAAATATATCCTGTCAATACGGATGAATACAGATATCTCCATGAGTGCGGGGCAGACTACGTTACTGTTTTCCAGGAAACCTATGATCCGGATAAATATGAACAGCTTCATTTGTTCGGACATAAGAGAGTATGGCCTTACAGATTCGATGCACAGGAGAGAGCACTGAGAGGCGGTATGAGAGGAGTAGCCTTTTCAGCACTTCTCGGACTTTCCGATTTTAGAAAAGATGCTCTTGCCACAGCTTTGCATGTGTATTATCTGCAGAGAAAGTATCCTCACGCGGAGATGTCTCTTTCCTGTCCGAGACTTCGTCCGATAATAAACAACGACAAGATAAATCCTCTTGATGTTCATGAAAAACAGCTTTGTCAGGTATTGTGTGCATACAGGATATTTCTTCCTTTTGCAGGGATAACCGTATCCTCCAGGGAAAGTGCCAGATTCAGGAACGGTATAGTCAAAATAGCCGCAACTAAAGTGTCTGCCGGAGTATCCACCGGCATAGGGGATCACGAAAGCAAGTACAGCGGAAAGGAGGCTGAAGGCAGGCAGGGAGATGAGCAGTTCGAAATAGACGATGACAGGAGCATCGGCAGGATGTACGAAGATATGGAGGATGAGGGACTGCAGCCTGTGCTGAATGATTACTTGTATGTCTGATATTATTTGTGTGACGAACAGAAAACTCTGTGCCGGAAATTTCAATGAGAGAATGGAGCTTATCGCAGGATGCCGTCCTGCGGCGGTGATTCTCCGCGAAAAAGATATGGATGAAGCGCAATATGAGAAGATGGCGGGATCCGTTATGGAAATATGCCGCAGAAACGATACATTGTGTATACTTCACAATTTCCCTGATATAGCGGAAAAACTTGGATGCAGAGCGCTTCATATGCCCCTTGCGGTTCTGCGTGATGTTTCTGAGTCAAAAAGGCGGAAATTTGATGTTCTCGGAGCTTCATGCCATTCCTGTGAGGAAGCAAAGGAAGCTGAATGCCTTGGCTGCACATATATAACGGCAGGTCATATTTTTGATACCGACTGCAAGAAAGGCGCTCCGGGCAGAGGACTGGAGTTTTTGAAAAAGATATGCACATGTGTAACTGTGCCGGTATATGCTATAGGCGGTATAAATGAGTATAACATAGGAAATGTCAGAGCAGCCGGCGCCGCCGGAGCTTGTGTAATGAGCGGCGCTATGAAGTGCAGCGATATTTCCGCTTATTTCTCATCGTTTGAAAAATAATTGGATTGAAAAAGGAGTGATTTTATGAAACAGTGCATGGATTCCGATAATCTGCACAGAAGACTTAAGAAAATAATAGGACAGGTGCAGGCCATAGACAGGATGATAGATGAAGATGTACCCTGTGAAGATGTCCTTTCTCAGATAAATGCTGCAAAATCTGCGTTGCATAAGTGCGGGCAGGTGGTGCTTGAAGGTCATATAAATCACTGCGTAAGAGACGGACTTGAGCACGGCGATGCTGAAAAGACGATAAAGCAGTTTACAAAAGCAGTGGAACGATTTTCAAATATGGGATAATAAAAAATATGAGTAAACCGCACAAAGTAATGTCATCATATTGCAGTTTGATATGATGTATTACGGGACAGCGGTTTTTATTTTTTGCATAAATAGAAGTAAAATGCTGTTGACAATGAATACTTCCAAAGTTATATTATAGGTATACCCCTATAGGTATAAAATAAAAACCATAGAAATAACGCAAGGAGGTATGTTGCTGATATGATAGATAAGCTTGAGCATTTTATGGAGCTTGGTGGCGTAAAGAAAGATGTGGTGTTTTTAATAATATCGGGAGCGGCGCTTCTCGTAAGTCTGTTTGATCTGGCGGATCTACCTTTTGATGCAGCCTGGATAGCCATAATACTTTGCGGAGTTCCTATTGTACTCGAAGCATTGATAGGGCTTGTTACTGCATTTGACATAAAAGCTGATGTCCTCGTATCGATGGCTCTTATTGCATCTGTGTTGATCGGGGAGGATTTTGCGGCAGGAGAAGTAGCGTTCATAATGCAGATAGGCGCATTGCTTGAGGATCTGACTGTATCAAAAGCAAGGGCAGGGATAGAGAGACTGGTCGATCTTACGCCGCGTACAGCCAGGCTCGTGGAAAACGGAAAAGAACGCATTGTGAATGCAGAAAATGTAAAAGTAGGGGATATGCTGAGAGTTTTGCCCGGAGAAAGCATACCTGTTGACGGGATCATAACTTCAGGGCAGACCTCGATAAATCAGGCGGTGATGACGGGGGAATCAATGCCTGTCGACAAAACGGCAGGTGATGAAGTATCAAGCGGTACGGTAAATCAGTTCGGAGCCTTTGATATGAAAGCGGTAAAGGTCGGAGAGGACAGCTCCATACAGCGAATGATACAGCTTGTTAAGTCAGCGGATGCAGACAAAGCTAAGATAGTCAGGCTGGCGGATAAATGGGCTACATGGATCGTAGTGATAGCGCTGGCTGCGGCGGCTTTAACATGGTTTTTCTCCGGAGAGATAATAAGGGCGGTCACGATACTCGTAGTTTTCTGTCCATGCGCCCTTGTGCTGGCAACGCCGACGGCCATAATGGCGGCTATAGGAAATGCTGCAAAGCATGGATTTCTCGTACGTGAAGGAGATGCTTTAGAGCGGCTTGCTTCAGTGACAAAAATAACTTTTGATAAAACAGGTACTCTTACATACGGGACACCGACAGTTACAGCAGCAGTGAGCGTAAATAAAAAGTACAGCTGGGAGCAGGTATATAATATGACGGCAGCGGCAGAGAGCCTTTCTGAACATCCTTTGGGGAAGGCTATATACGATTGCTGCATAAGAGAGATGACGGATTATGCAAAGGGCAGCTACACTTTCGCCGATGAATTACATGTAAAGGATTTTAATATGGTGCCGGGAAGAGGAGTAAGCGCATTGGTGGACGGTATGCCTGTCTGTGCCGGAAACATCAAGATGATGAAGGACATGGAGATCCGCATATTGAAATCTGAAGATATCGAAAGATATGTGAACGAAGGCGGAACCGTGGTATATGTATCCATTGACGGTGATATGGCAGGATATATAGTGCTTTCGGATACCATAAGAGGTGACAGCGCCGCCATGATAAGATCGCTCAAAAATACAGGTATACAGCCGGTGCTCCTTACGGGAGACGGCGAAAAGGCTGCAGGAAGCGTAGCCGGCAGAGCCGGTATAGAAGAAGTATGTTCAGAATGTCTTCCTGAAGATAAATTGAAGATAATAGATGGGTATCAGGAAAAAGGCGAAAACGTTTGCATGATAGGAGACGGCATAAATGATGCGCCGGCTTTGAAAAAATCTTTCGTAGGGATAGCCATGGGCGGAATAGGCAGTGATATTGCAGTAGATGCGGCGGATATCGTTTTAATAGATGATGAAATAAAAGAACTGCCCCATCTTGTGTCGCTGGCGAAGAGAATGATGACGACCATAAAACTCAATCTCAGCTTTTCGATGGGGCTTAATTTTGCAGCCGTAATACTGGCTATAACGGGTATTTTGAATCCTGTGGTAGGAGCTCTTGTCCATAATGCAGGGTCCGTGATAGTGATAATCAATTCGTCTCTGCTGTTAAAATGGAGGAAAAAGCGTTACCGCAAACAGGACTGATGCTTATTAAGTATCAGTCTTCTGTCCATGATTCAAATGACCAGTCTATCTCATCGCCGTCACTTACTATGCACTGGTCTGCGGCGTCCATTACCATTTCATCGTTCAGCTCATAGGTCCATCCTGCGGAATCTGTTTCCGATACGCCGTTTATGGATGTTACATATGGATTTTCTCCTGTATCATCGGTTACTATTTCGATGCTGTTTTCATCGGCGTATTTATTCAATATATCGAGAACGGAGCTGCCGTCTTCAGTTGATACGGTAACGTCTTCTATGTCGGCAACGCCTGATTCGTCAGGAAAATCTATATTCATGACAATGGATATGCTGTTGCCGGAAGAGCTGCCGGAATCGCCGCTGTTTCCGCATGATACTGTAAATATCATCATGGATATAAAAATAAGGCTTACGATAAAAATATTTGTCTTTTTCATTTTGATTTCCTTTCTGTAAGTAATATCAGGTATATACTGCGAAACATATATTAAATGTGCAGATCTTATTATATAATATTATATGGCATTTTTGTCGGATTTCAAACATAAAGATACTGGAGAAAACAAATTGAAAAAAGAAACGTATAAGAAAATGATACAAGAAGTCAGCGAGACACCGTTCCTTTTGAAAGGCGTAGTATATTCGGATAAGGTGCTTACAAAAGTGTCATACGCATTATATCCGATTTTTCTTATATACCTGTTTGCTTCCGGAAAACAGGGGATATATGCGTATGTAGCAGTGCCGGCAGTTTCTTTTGCGGCTGTAAGTATTTTCAGATACATTTTGTGCGCTCCCAGACCTTATGAAGTCTTTGACACAGCTCCTGTAATAAAAAAAGATACTAAAGGCAAATCCTTTCCGAGCAGACATGTGTTTTCAGCTTTTGCTGTAGCGGCATCCGTTTTTCACTTCTGTCGCCCTTTGGGAACAGCCTTTGGTATCCTTGGGTTAGTACTTGCGGCGGCCCGCGTTCTTGGGGGAGTACACTTCATAAAAGACGTTGCAGCCGGATGTATACTCGGAACGGTCATGACCGCCGCCGGTTTTTATTTTACTACAGGATCCTTCTGAGGGCGGAAAGCTATGAAAAGCAGTACGCATACGAGCATAAGGATCGGATAGTACAGATAAGGCATTATAGATATAGGAGTTATTCCGGTCAGAGCAGCAGCGGTAAGAAGCTGTGCGCCGTATGGTATAAGGCCCTGTCCGACAGATGCGAATATATCCAGTATCGAAGCAACTCTTTTTGATTCAACTCCGAATTCATCGCCTATCTCCTTGGCAACAGGACCGGACATCACGATGGCGATAGTGTTGTTAGCTGTACAGAGATCGACGAGGAATACAAGTATACCGATACCGAACTCTGCTCCTCTTTTCCCCTTGACTGATTTTCTGATCCCATCGATTATGAGCGATATACCGCCGTTTTCTTTTATAAGAGAAACTATACATGCGACGGTTATTGATATTATAGATATCTCAAACAAGCCGGTCATTCCTTCGCCTATGAGGCCGAATGATTCCATGAATGTGAAAGAGCCGTTAGCTATACCAACTATCATGGAAAGGATTATTCCTGAGAACAAAACTGCAAATACATTGAAGCCTATGAGAGCACCTACCAGCACTACCAGATACGGTATTACTTCGACAAAATTGTAATCGTAGGATCCGGATTCATATGTCATTTCTCTTGTACGCAGGTAGAAGAGAAATATCGTAATGATAGCTGCCGGCAGCACGATGAAGAAATTCTGTTTGAATTTGTCCTTCATTTCACAGCCCTGTGTCCTGACAGCTGCTATAGTCGTATCTGATATCATGGAAAGGTTGTCTCCGAACATGGCGCCGCATACGGTAGCGCCTATACATATGGCTACAGGGAAGTCAGTCTGTTCTGCAACACCAAGAGCTATCGGCGCAAGAGCTGTTATCGTTCCCATTGATGTCCCCATAGAAAGGGATATAAAGCAGCCTATTACGAAAAGTCCGACTACCATGAACTGCGGAGGTATGATCGAAAGACCGAAGTTTACAGTGCTTTCCACACCGCCGGCGGCAGTTACGATACCTGAGAAAGCTCCGGCAACGAGAAATATCAGGACCATGGTTATGATGTTTGTGTCCCCTGCACCTTTAGCTGCTATTTCCAGCTTCTTTTCAAAAGGAAGTTTCCTGTTTTGAAGAAATGCGACGAAAAGAGCTATGATGAATGCAACATATGCCGGCATACTGTAGAAGTCCCGGCTGATTATACCTGCTCCGGCAAATACGACCACGAAAACGAAAAAAGGCAGCAGTGCCCAGATACGATGTTTCATTTTTCTTCTCCTTCTTCTTCTCTTTAAACATTAAACAAAGCGGCATGCAGCTTTGTTTTTAAGACTTAATCCACTCTGTTGAGCATGCCTCCTGAAAGCCAGCTTTTGAGATTCTCTGCCAATATATCTATTACGGCCTGACGCATTTCCTTCGGTGACCAGGCTATGTGAGGAGTTATTATACAGTTTTCAAGTCCGATAAGCGGACAGTCATGATCCGGCGGCTCTTTTGCCAGGACATCAAGAGCAGCTCCGCCTATGAAGCCGGCCTTTATCGCATCGGCGAGAGCACGCTCGTCGACGAGTTCGCCGCGGGCAGTATTTATCAGAACAGCTCCCGGTTTCATGTTTACGAGAAATTCAGTGTTCACCATATGTCTGTTTTCTTCAGTCAAAGGGCAGTGAAGAGATACAAAATCGGACTTCATAGCTCCCGTAGGGTCCTGACTGAAGATATTTACCTGCATGCCGAGAGCTGAGGCTATTTCGGCAACTCTTTTGCCTATGGCTCCGTATCCGATTATACCGATGGATCTGCCGGCGAGAAGAGTTACAGGCTTTTTCCAGTAGCAGAAGTATTTGCTGGCGGACCATTGACCCTGCTGCACCGATTCATTGTGGAGCCCTACATTGTTTGATATTTCAAGCATGAGTGCGATGGTATGCTGAGCAACTGCATCAGTAGAGTAGGCAGGAATATTGGTCACAGCTATTCCAAGATCGGCTGCAGCCTTTACATCGATGTTGTTGTAGCCTGTCGCTGTACATCCTATATATTTAAGATTAGGACATTTTTCCATGAGTTCTCTCGTTATACGGCATTTGCTCGTCATGAGCACTTCACTGCTGCCGAGCCTGAGAAGAGCCTTGTCCTCCGGAGTGGCATCGAAGACAGTGAGACGGTCGCATAGATCTTCTATTTTTTTCCAGCTTAAATCCCCTGGGTTTATCGTATATCCGTCAAATATTACTATATTCATCTGATCCCTCCACGTTTGAAACTATGAAAGTCATTTTACACTATTAGCCGTGGAAAGTCCAGTCAAGCTATGGTATAATGAGCGTTACTGATATGTTAAAAACTGTAATGAGGAAGGTTTTTTTGCAATGAGTTTTTTTGATGTGCTTTTCATAGGCATAGGATTGGCTATGGATGCAGCAGCAGTATCCATGACCAACGGAATGGTTTACAGGAATTTGAAAAAAAGCACATATATAGCTATGCCTGTGTTTTTCGGAGCCTTTCAGGCGCTGATGCCGGTGGCCGGATATTATGCAGGAGGTCTGTTTGCCGACATAATAATGAAATATTCGGGGATAGTGATACTTGTCATATTGGGGCTCATAGGCGCTAATATGATAAAAGAAGGGATCTCCGATATGAGGGATAAGGACAAGAAATGTGAATACAAGGAGATGTCACTGAAAGTACTGCTTTTTCAGTCAGTTGCGACGAGTATAGATGCCTTTGCGGTAGGAATAGGCTTCAGTGTTACAGGAGCAGGAATATGGATGCCGGCAGCATTGATCGGGGTGGTTACAGCGGCTGTAGTATGTGCAGCAATACTTATCGGAAGAAAGTTCGGCGATCTTTTAGGATGCCGTGCGGAGATTCTTGGAGGTCTCATCCTGATATTCATAGGGGTTAAAGCATTGTTTTAAATAATTTTGGAAGGAAATTTCAAATGGGAGATATTATAGTTGCGGCAACGCAGAATAAACATAAGATAAGAGAAATAGAAGCCATAACAAAAGAATTCGGCATGGAGATAATATCGAGAGATGAAGCGGGAGTGCCTCCTCTGGATATCGTTGAAGACGGTGAGACCTTTGAAGAAAATTCGGCGAAGAAAGCAGAAGAGATAATGAAAATCTGCGGAAAGATCACGATAGCTGATGATTCCGGACTTGAGGTCGACTGTCTTAACGGCGCTCCGGGAGTTTATTCTGCAAGATTTGCCGGAGAAGACGGCAACGATAAAGCGAACAATGAAAAACTTAAAAGCTTAATTAAAGATGTGCCCTATGAAAAGAGAACGGGCAGATTCGTGTCAGTCATAACCATGGTGTTTCCGGACGGTGAAAAGCTTGTGGCAAGGGGAGAAGTTGAAGGCCATATACTCCTGGAAGAGAGAGGATCAAACGGATTTGGATACGATCCTCTGTTCGTGCCGGAGGGATATGACATATCTTTTGGGGAAATAGACGCGGAAATAAAGAATAAAATAAGCCATAGAGCAAAAGCTCTTGCAGAATTGAGGAAAATGCTGCTCGAAAGAGAGAAGGAAATTTAATTGTCAAAGATAAAATCTCGTTTTTTAAAAATGTTCATACTGGGGTTCAAACAGCTTCAGGACCCGTATTACCAGGGATTTGCAGCGCAGATAGCATTTTATCTGCTTCTTTCCATGGTTCCTATAGTGCTGCTGATAACTCAGATACTCGGTGTGTTCGACATATCTGTCAGTTCTGCGCTGGAACTTGTCGAGCAGTATACCGGCAAGCAGATATCCTCTATAATCGAAAGCATGTTTGCATTTTCGTCGGTAGGCTATGTGAACATAGTGTTTATAGTCATAGCTCTGTGGGCGGGATCGAGAGCATCCTTTGCCATTATGAGGATCACCAACTATACTATGAGCGGAGGACAGAGTACAGGAGGCAATTATTTCATTGAACGCATACGCGCGATAAAAACCATGGTGATAACAGTCATGACCATTGTCTTTTCCGTAGTGATACTGGTATATGGGCAGCTTATACTTCAGACTGTGCTGGACATGTTCGGGCTTGAAGGCGAAAAATATATAAACAACATATGGATGTGGCTCAGATGGCTCATAGGTTTTGCCCTGTATTTCATGATGATAAGTTATAATTATTATATTTTACCTTCAGAAAAAGTGAAATTCAGAAGCGTCATACCGGGCAGTGTGTTCGCATCCATAGGACTTTTGTTAGTGACGCTTCTGTATTCGAGATATGCAAGTTCTCTTGCGGATTACGACCTTCTTTACGGCACATTGTCTTCAGTAGTGGCAATAATGATGTGGTTCTATTTTCTGGCGTGGGTCCTGTGTCTGGGGGTCATGTGCAATAAAGTATGGGATGATACCAGCAATGTGAGCTATGTTGATTATATAAAAAGGGACAGGATGAGGTGACATATAGTTTATGGAAGAAAAAGATTTAGTAAAGAAGAAAACACTGAAAGATCTGGAAATAGGAAAGACGGCTACGATAGTTTCGGTAGGCGGGGAAGGAGCGTTAAGGCAGCATTTTCTCGATATGGGCGTAATACCTGAAGCGGAAGTGACGATGATAAAATATGCTCCTATGGGAGATCCTGTGGAACTCAGGATACACGGATATGAGCTGACTTTAAGGCTCGCAGACGCAGAGAAGATAATAATAGACGATATAAGAGAAAAAGAGAATGGAGAAGCGGCTGATATAACAGACGCTTCCTATCAGAAAAATATATTCCATCCGGGACTTGGAGAAGGCGGTAAATATCATGTAAAAGAAGACGAAGATCCAATTCCGGAGGGCGAGATCATCACATTTGCTCTTGCAGGCAACCAGAACTGCGGGAAGACTACGCTGTTCAATCAGCTTACAGGCTCCAATCAGCATGTAGGTAACTTTCCGGGCGTTACCGTGGACAGGAAAGACGGCGTGATAAAAGGACACGATGATACGCTGGTGACAGATCTTCCCGGAATATATTCAATGTCACCATACAGCAGCGAAGAGATAGTAACCAGAAGATTCATTCTGGAGAATAACCCTAAAGGCATAATAAACATAGTAGATGCAACGAATATAGAAAGAAATCTGTATCTGACGATGCAGCTGATGGAATTGAATATACCTATGGTATTGGCCCTGAATATGATGGACGAAGTGAGAGAAAACGGCGGGGCGGTGCTTGTCAACGAAATGGAGGAAATGCTCGGAATACCGGTCATTCCCATATCTGCTTCGAAAAATGAAGGTATAGGAGAACTTGTCGACCACGCCATACATGTGGCAAAGTATCAGGAGCGTCCGGGCAGGACGGATTTCTGCGGTGCTGATGATAAAGGCGGCGCAGTGCATAGATGTCTGCACGGAATAATGCACCTTATAGAGGATCATGCAGAGGAGGCCGGTATACCTGTCAGATTTGCAGCCTGCAAGCTGGCTGAAGGAGACCGTCTTGTGCTGAACTTTCTTTCGCTGAGCCAAAATGAGAAAGAAATGCTTGAGCATATCATACTTCAGATGGAAGAAGAACGAGGACTGGACAGGGCGGCAGCTATCGCAGATATGAGGTTCAGCTTTATAGAAAAGGTCTGCAAAAAGACTGTGATAAAGCCAAAAGAGAGCAAAGAGCATTTAAGAAGCAGAAGGATAGACAGAGTACTTACAGGAAAGTATACGGCGATACCGTCCTTCATAGCGATAATGGGCATGGTTTTTTATCTTACATTCAACGTGATCGGTGCAGCATTATCCAATTTATTGGATATGCTGATAACTGCGCTGACAGAGGTTACAGACAGCGCCCTTTCGGCCGCAGGAGTAAATGACGTGATACATTCCCTTGTCATAGACGGTATATTCAATGGGGTAGGAAGTGTGCTCAGCTTTCTTCCTACAATAGTGACGCTGTTTTTCTTCCTTTCGATATTGGAGGACAGCGGGTATATGGCGAGGGTAGCCTTTGTCATGGACAAGCTTTTGAGAAAGATAGGTCTTTCCGGAAGGAGTATAGTTCCTATGCTGATAGGCTTTGGATGTACTGTGCCTGGAGTCATGGCGAGCAGGACGCTGCCTTCTGAGAGAGACAGGAAAATGACCATACTGCTCACTCCTTTCATGAGCTGTTCGGCAAAACTGCCTATATATGCGTTTTTTACGGCAGCTTTCTTTCCGGGAAAAGGAGGCATTATAATGGTCGGGCTTTACTTTACCGGAATAGTTGTAGGCATACTGGTCGCATTCCTGCTGAGAGGTACGATGTTTAAGGGAGAGCCGGTGCCTTTTGTTATGGAGCTGCCTAACTACAGGATGCCGGGTATGGGAAATGTATGGAGGCTTCTGTGGGAAAAGGCGAAAGATTTTCTCCAGAGAGCGTTTACAGTTATATTCATAGCGACTATAGTTATCTGGTTTTTACAGACTTTCGATATACATATGAACGTTGTCTCCGATTCGCGTGACAGTATGCTTGCGTCAGTATCGGGCATCATTGCTCCGATTTTCATACCGCTTGGCTTTGGCGACTGGAGGATATCAACGGCTCTGATAACCGGATTTATGGCTAAGGAAAGCGTGGTATCGACTCTTTCGGTATTGTTTGGATCAGGAGCGGCTATCGTCAGCAGCATAACGACGGCTTCGGCCCTGGCACTTTTAGTGTTTTGCCTGCTGTATACACCTTGTGTCGCAGCGATAGCATCCATAAAGCGTGAGCTTGGCGGCAAATGGGCCTTTGGCGTAGTGATCGGTCAGTGTGCCGTTGCCTGGGCGGCGGCATTCATAGTGCACACCGCAGCAGTCCTTATGCTGTAATAAAAGCGATAAAAAACTTTCAAGAAACGCAGGGTATGCGTCCTTGAAAGTTTTTGTTTTTGTCCCATGATTCGGGTCCGGTGTGAACGGAGACACGTTTGACAAGCACATTACGACGACCTGTTTTATCGTGAAATTCGGAATCGGAGCTTTCACGATATTTTTTAGAGGATTTTTTGATTGGAATATCGTGAAAAGCTATTTGTTATCGCTTGCGATATTATAAATGTTGACACTGAGCATATGCGGCTCGTATTATCGTCAAAATCGTCAAAATTCATAACGTAGATGATAGCCGTATCTTGTTTCCCAAAAAGAAAAACCGGTACGACCATTTAAATTACAATGGTTGTATCGGTTTTTGCCAACTTTTTTTGACCTATAGCCCGTTTTTTACTTGAGGATCCTTACTCTTATTATACCTTCGCCTTCTATAGCGGAAGCATCTACATCCCCTGAAGTTTCTGCCAGAGTATAGGCGTAGTCTCCTCTTGTCTTGTTTATCACATCTCCGTCAGCGACAGCTGCAACTTTTTCAAGAGCTCCTGCATCGGCTTTGGATATCACCGATATTCTCGTAGCTTTCTTAGGTCCCAGCGTGCATGCCGGCATGTTTACGGAGTTTGTTATGTTTCCGTTTTCGATGTAGTCCATTATTTCATTTGCCGCCATAACTGCGCAGTTATCCTCTGCTTCGGCCGAAGATGCGCCGAGATGAGGTATAGCTATGACGCCGTCTTTTCCGATAACTGTATCGTTAGGAAAGTCGGTAACGTATTTTCTGAGCTTTCCGCTCTCTAAAGCTGCAAGCATATCAGCATCGTTTACCAATTTGTCTCTTGCAAAATTGAGGAATACGACTCCGTCCTTCATCTGGGCGAAAGCTTCAGCATTTATCATTCCTGCGGTATCATCTGTAGCAGGCACGTGTATGGATATGTAATCGCATACAGGATAGAGGTCCTTGAGCGCATCTGTTATAGTTATGGTATTGGAGAGTGAGTGAGCAGCTTTTACCGAAAGGAACGGATCATATCCGATTACATCCATACCGAGGTTTTCGGCAGCATTGGCTACCAGCACTCCTATGGCGCCAAGACCTATGACACCGAGAGTTTTTCCTTTTATCTCTGTTCCGGCAAACTGCCCTTTGCCTTTTTCCACAGCTTTTCCCACGCCTTCCGTGTCTTTGAGAGTTGCAGCCCACTCAAGACCGGCAGGAACATTTCTTGCTGCCATGAGCATACCTGCAAGGCAGAGCTCCTTCACTGCGTTGGCGTTTGCTCCCGGAGCATTGAAAACGACGATGCCCTGCTCTGCGCATTTATCGAGGGGAATGTTGTTTACACCGGCTCCGGCTCTTCCGACTGCAAGAAGATTTTCTGATAAGTCCATCTCATGCATATTGTAGCTTCTTAAAATTATTCCGTTAGCTTCATCGATGTTCTCGGTAACGGTATAGTCATCGGTAAAACGCGCCAGGCCTACCGGTGAAATTTTGTTTAAAGTTCCTATTTTGTACATCTTTTTTTCCTCTCTCTGCAATGTTTAAAATTTTTAATTTATCGAATATTATATCACTTTACCTCGGTATCGTAAAGTGATATAATTGAATCTAAAATAAGGGTTTTTTGATTGTGCTCAAAGTGATATAAATTATGATATGTTTGGAAAGCGGAGGTGACATAATTGAGTAATAAAAGAGCTTATAATTTTTCGGCAGGTCCGTCGATGCTGCCTATCAAAGTAATAGAGGATGCGGCTGCAAATCTTGCCAACTACAAAGGCTGCGGCGAATCGGTCATGGAGATGAGCCACAGATCGGCTGAATTCAAAGCTATACTTGAAGATGCAGAGAAAAATCTTAGAGACATAATGAACATTCCTGACAATTATAAGGTGATGTTCATACAGGGCGGGGGCACTCTCCAGTTTGCCATGGTACCGCTTAATCTGCTGAGAAAATCAGGCAAAGCAGATTATATAGTATCAGGTACATGGGCTAAAAAAGCGGCAAAAGAAGCTGAAAAATTCGGTGATATAAAGATAGTGGCTTCATCGGAAGACTCTACTTTCACATACATACCTAAAGTTAAAAGGGAAGATTTCAGACCTGATGCGGACTACGTACATATAACATTCAATAACACGATATACGGTACTCACTATCCGTATATACCGGATACAGGAAATATTCCTCTCGTTGCAGATATGTCTTCCTGCATACTGTCAGAAGAGATAGATGTAAGTAAATTCGGACTTATATACGCGGGAGTTCAGAAAAATATAGCGCCTGCCGGCATAGCTATAGCGATCATGAGAGAAGACCTTATAGGATATGCTAAGAGCAATGTTCCGACATATCTTGATTATAAAGTGCATGCTGACAACGGCTCCACTTATAATACGCCTAACTGCTTCTCCATATATATAGCAGGCGAAGTGTTCAAGTACATAAAAGATATGGGCGGAGTTGCTGAAATGCACAGGAGAGATGTAGAAAAAGCGGAAAAACTCTACAGCTTTATAGACAACAGCACGCTTTACAAATGCCCTGTTGAAAAGGAAGACAGATCGCTTATGAACGTAGTATTCGTTACGGGTGATGCTGATCTTGACAAGAAATTCGTTGCTGAAGCAAAGAAGAGAGACCTTCATAATCTCAACGGACACAGATCTATAGGCGGTATGCGTGCCAGCATTTACAATGCAATGCCTATGGAAGGTGTGGATGCTCTGATAGAATTCATGAAGGAATTCCAGGAGGAAAACAAATAATGAAGTACCTGATACTGGTTCCTGATGGAGCAGGAGATGAAAGTATAGCTGAGCTTGGAGGAAAAACACCACTTGAAGCGGCAGACCTGAAGAACATAGATGAACTTGCACACAGGGGCAAGGTGGGAATGGTAAAGACCATACCTCCTGGAGTGGCACCGGGCAGCGATGCTGCAAACCTCTCGGTAATGGGTTATGATCCTTCCGTATATCTTACGGGAAGATCTCCTCTTGAAGCTGCAAGTATCGGCATAGATATGTCTGATACTGATGTGGCTTTCAGAACAAATCTCATTACACTGACAGGCGACGGTGATTACGAAGATCTGATAATAACGGATCACAGCTCCGGAGATATAAGCACCGAGGAGGCCGATGAGCTTATCAAGGCGGTAAATGAAGCTTTCGAAGACGAAAATATAAAGTTCTATACAGGAGTCAGCTACAGACACTGCATGATAGTGCATAACGGCTCTACAGACTATGATCTGACACCGCCTCACGATGTGCTCACACAGCGCGTGGGAGACCATCTGCCAAAGGGAGAGGGCGCAGGATTCATAACTGATATGATGAAGAAGAGCTATGATATATTAAAAGATCATCCTGTGAACAAAGCGCGTATAGAGAAGGGGCTTAATCCTGCCAATACCATATGGATATGGGGACAGGGAAGAAAGCCTAAGCTGTCATCCTTCTATGATAAATACGGAATAAAAGGAACTGCTATATCTGCAGTGGATCTTATAAAAGGCATAGCCATATGTGCAGGTCTTAATTCAGTGGATGTTGAAGGAGCGACGGGAACGCTGCACACTAATTTTGACGGCAAGGCTCAGGCAGCTATACGAGAGTATGAAAACGGAATGGATTTTGTTTACATGCATCTTGAAGGTCCCGATGAGTGTTCTCATCAGGGAGACCGTGACGGCAAGATACAGTGTCTTGAAAGCATAGATGAAAAAATTCTCAAACCGATAGTCGATCACCTTAAGGCTGCAGGAGAAGATTTCAAGGTCCTGGTGGTGCCTGATCACAGAACTCCTCTTGCCATAAGGACACACTCAGCAACACCGGTGCCCTTTGTGATATACGACAGCGCAAATGAGCAGCCGTACGATAAAGATAAATGTTTCTGTGAGAGATCGGGAGAAAAGGGAATGTATTTCGACAGCGGATTTGAGCTTGCGGATTTTTTCTTCGGAAAGTAAAGAATACAGCAGGATATAAAATATGACTTACAGGATCGAAAAAATAACAAAAATAATCATACTTTTAATAATGACTGCGGCACTGGCCCTTACGGGTGCAGTGCCGTCTTTTGCGGCGGCAGATAATAATTCCAAAGACGGAAGGATGGTATCTTCAGCGGAGATAGACTGGGAAGATGCCCCTGACGTGGAAGGCACATCCGTCATAATGATAGACGGAGGAAGCGGTGAGATACTGTATGAAAAAAATGCAGAAGAAAGACGTGATCCCGCCAGCATAACGAAGATACTCACATGTCTGGTAGTCCTGGAGAACATGGATCTTGACGATGAGATCACCGTAGCTGAGGACTACGACGGCGCCGGGGAAAACATAGCGGTTAAAGCGGATGAAAGATTTACGGTGGAACAGCTGCTTTACGCAATGATGGTCGGCTCGGCCAACGATGCTGCGGAAGTCCTGGCTCTTGCTGCAGGAGGTGATATGGAGACCTTCTGCGATATGATGAATGAAAGGGCAAAGGAGTGCGGAGCGAAGAATACCAGTTTCACAAATCCTAACGGCATGAATTATGCGGGACAGGAAAATCACAGAACGACGGCCTACGATATAGCGATGATCGCGCGGGAGGCCATGAAGAACGATACCTTCAGAAAAATAGTGTCCACTGCGGAGTACAGGATACCGACCACGAATAAATCCGAGGCCAGGAATATAGAATCCACAAATCCGTGTCTTGGACTTTACGAGGGAACTACAGGAATAAAAACAGGTACTACGAGCGTGGCGGGATATTGCTTCTGCGGCTCGGCAAAAAAAGATGATACGGAGCTTATCGTCGTTAATCTCAACTCAGGAAGGGAACAGAGATTTTCAGAAACGATAAAGCTGTGGGACTACGGATTTTCGAAATACTATACGTATAAAGCGGCCGAAGGCGGTAAGGTCTTAGCTGAAGAGAGAGTTTCAAGAGGAGATAAAAGGGCTGTGAATGTAGGCGTTGAAGAAGACTTTGATATCACGCTGAACAAAGGTTATGACCGCAAGAATATATCGCTTAAAACCGATATAGACGAAGATCTGAAAGCTCCTATCAAAAAGGGAACGGAAGTAGGAACGATCACTGCCGTAAACAGAGATGGAGAAGCGGTGGCTGCCTCACCGCTCATAGCCTTAGAAAATGTTGATGAGGGAGGCATACTTTCATATATAGGGATAGCTGATGAGGATCGGTTGTTTTTCTTTGCAGGTCTTGCGGCGGCTGTAATTCTTTTTATGATAATAGTAAGGATCATAAAGAGGATGAATTACAGAAAGAATAAGAGGAGACGCGCTCAGCGGCAGAGAAATGTAAGGCGGCGCGAATGGGAGAAGGAAAGAAATCCTTTTGACAGAAATGTTTGATATAAAAGAAAATCTTAAAAACCTTCCGGATTGCCCGGGAGTATATATGCACAAGGACAAGCTGGGGAAGATAATATACGTCGGTAAGGCTGTATCGCTTAAAAACCGTGTAAGACAGTATTTCCAGTCGAGCAGGAACATGGCGCCTAAAGTCCGCAGTATGGTTAGCCAGATAGCTGAATTTGAATATATTACTGCCGGGAGTGAAATGGAAGCCCTCATACTGGAATGCAATCTGATAAAGAAGTACAGACCGAAGTATAACATCCTTTTAAGGGATGACAAGACCTATCCTTATATAAAGATAACAAATGAGGAATTTCCGCGCGTGATAAAGACGCGAAGGATGAAAAAAGATGGAGGAAAATATTACGGTCCATACAGCGATGTAGGGGCCGTAAATATGATAGTGGATCTTCTCAATGACAGCTTTTCTTTGAAAAGATGCTCCGCACAGTCTTTTCCGAAAAGATTCAGGCCGTGCTTAAATTATCATATAAACCAGTGCCGCGGAATATGCAGCGGCTCTGTTGACAGGGAAAAATACGCCGAGAGCGTGCAGGGGGCAAGAGAGTTCCTTGCAGGCAAAAACGGGAAAATACTTGCAGAACTAAAGAGAAAAATGGCGGAAGCATCTGAAGAATTGAAATTTGAAGAAGCCGCGCGTTACAGGGATTATATAGAAGCGGCAAAATCCCTGTCTGCTACTCAGCGGGTTGTGATGCACCAGGATACTGACATAGATATAGTGATACCGGCAAAGGGCTCGGAAGAAGTCCATATAGTGGTATTTTTCGTAAGAGAAGGCAAGCTTACCGGAAGAGAGACCTATGAGATGGAGACGAGTCTGGGAGAAGAAAAGAAAGAACTCGTCTCCGCCTTTATAAATCAGCATTACAGTCAGATGACCAGTTTTCCGAAGGAAATACTGCTGACACACCTGCCTGATGACAGGGAAGTGCTTGAAAAATATATTTCCAGCATTGCAGGTCACCATGTTAAGATCGGACGCCCTCAGAAAGGGGAGAAGAAAGCTCTTGTCGACATGGCAGCAAAAGATGTGGTCGAAATGGTCAAAACCATAGACGAAAGGGCGGAAGCGGCAAAAGAGAGAAAATTCTCTCTTGGAAAAGAGATCTTTGATATCTTAAATGAGATGGGATATGAAAGGGGAGAATACAGCGGAAGAGAATACAGGTCGGAAGCTTACGATATATCGAATACGAACGGAGTGGACACTGTAGGAGCCATGGTGGTGTTCGATGGTCTTAAAGCTGATAAAAAAGGATATAGGAAGTTCAGGATAAGGACAGTGGAAGGGCAGGACGATTACGCATCTATGAAAGAGATGCTGACAAGGAGATTTGCACGCGTGTTCAAAGGTGATGAAGCTTTTGAAGTCCTGCCTGATATAATATTCATGGATGGCGGAAAAGGACATGTTTCCGCCGCTATTGAAGTGCTCTGCGCTTCTGGATTTGATATACCTGTAGTAGGAATGGTGAAAGATGATAAGCATAGGACGAAAGGTCTTGTTTACAGAGCAGCGGATTCGGAGAACGGCGAGTTTTGTGAGATCCCCCTCGAAGGTAAGACACTGCTGTTCAAATATATAGGCAGGCTTCAGGAGGAAGTGCATAGGTTTGCAATAGAATATCACCGGAATGTGAGGAATCGTAATGTTTCCGGTTCGGTACTGGATGAAATAGAAGGTATAGGACCGGTGAGAAGGAAAAATCTGCTCGAACATTTTAAAAGCGTGGAGTCCATAAAATCTGCGTCTGAGGAACAGCTTGAAAATGCACCCGGTATGAATTCAAAAGCAGCTAAAAGCGTATGGGAGTATTTTCACAGCGGTGCAGGGCAGCCATCACGGGAGTAAGGGCTGTATTCCTTATTTTCTGTTGCGAAAAATTCCTCATGATGTTATAGTAAAGCTGTAAGTCAAATTATTTAATATCACGGAGGAAACCAATGGCAGATAAAAAAGAATTGTACGGTTACGACGAAGAGGATATTCTCACTCTTGAATTCGACGATGGCAAAGAGGAAGAATGCGGGATCCTGGGAGTGTTCGATGCGCTGGGAAAAGAATATATCGCCCTTAATCCGCTGGGAACAGAGGATGTTTATATCTACGGCTATAAGGAATACGAAGAAGATTATGAGCTGATAGATATAGAAGACGATGAAGAGTTCAGCAAAGTCGTGGCTGAGTTCGAAAAGCTGGCGGTAGAAGAAATATAGATACGGCGGATGATAAAGGTACAGTTCCGAGGGACTGTGCCGTTTTTTTGTAGAAATGAGGTACAGATGAAGAAGTACGACATTATTATAGTGGGAGCAGGTGCGAGCGGAGTATTCATGTCATACGAGCTGACCAAACTCGATGTGAATGCTTCTGTGCTGATGATAGATAAAGGAGCTCCGCTTGAAAACAGACAATGCCCGATAAAGCTGGGCTCTGAAAAATGTCTCAAGTGCAGTCCGTGCCATATAATGAACGGATACGGCGGAGCAGGAACTCTTTCCGATGGGAAATACAATATTACTACGCAGTTCGGAGGAGATCTCCATAATTATGTGGGGCGCGGTAAGGCGATGGAACTGATGGAGTATGTGGATAAAGTTTTATGCGGCTTTGGAGGAGCTGACGCCAAGCTGTATTCTACGGCCAGCTCCGAGCTTAAGACAGTAGCTTTGAGAAACGATCTTCATCTGCTGGAGGCGAGAGTGAGACATCTTGGTACTGACCGCAATGTAAAGATACTTGCGAGGATCTTCGAGTACTGCAAAAAAAAGACGGATATGGAATTCTATACCTCCATAGAAAGTGTAAAAAGAGAGGATGACGGCACCTTCGTCGTGCTGACCGATGACGGACGCAGATACGGATGCAGGGATCTGGTGCTTGCAACGGGAAGATCCGGATCGAAATGGATATCGGGTATCTGTGATGAATTCGGAATAAAACAGAAGAAAAACAGAGTAGATATAGGTGTAAGAGTTGAGCTTCCTGCCGAGATATTCAAACATATAACGGATGATGTATACGAGAGCAAGATCGTTTACAAGACAGATAAGTACAATGATATGGTCAGGACTTTCTGCATGAATCCGTACGGAGAAGTGGTCGCTGAAAATACAAACGGGATAGTGACGGTAAACGGACACAGCTATGCAGATGAAGCGCTCAGGACTGAAAATACGAATTTTGCACTCCTTGTTTCAAATAGATTCACAGAGCCTTTTGAAGACAGCAACGAGTATGGTGAGTCCATAGCAAAACTGTCCAATATGCTGGGAGGCGGTGTCCTGCTGCAAAGATTCGGAGACCTTGTGAAAGGAAGACGAAGCAGCGAGAGGAGAATGGAAAAGTGCTTTACGCGTCCTACGCTCAAAGCAACTCCGGGTGATCTGAGTCTCGTTATACCTAAGAGGCAGCTTGATAATATCATAGAGATGATATATGCCCTTGATAAGATAGCTCCGGGAACGGCAAATGAAGACACGCTGCTTTACGGAGTGGAAGTAAAATTTTACAATTCAAAAGTCGAAGTAGATGAAAATCTTCAGACTAAAATAGATGGTTTATATGCTCTCGGCGATGGGTCGGGAGTGACGCATTCGCTTTCGCAGGCATCAGCCAGCGGAGTGTATGTAGGAAGGATACTGGCGAAAAAATATGAGGGAAAGGAATGATTGTATGTCGGATATTGCAGTAAAAGCAGTAGAAAATCACAGGAAAGGATACAACTGCGCCCAGGCTGTAGCATGTGCCTTTGCTGACAGACTGGGAATTGACGAAAAGGAGATTTTCAAGACCATGGAAGCTTACGGCTTCGGCATGGGCACTATGGGAACGTGCGGAGCTGTGTCGGCGATGGCGGCAGTGATCGGTATGAATGAATCTGATGGAGATCTTAATAACCCGTCCACGAAAAGGATATGTTACAAGAAGATGAAGGAGCTGACACAGAAATTCATCGAAAAGAATCAGTCCATTATATGCAGGGAAATAAAAGGCGTTGACACAGGAGTTGTGCTCAGAAGCTGCGACGGGTGCGTAGAAGATGCCGCAGAGCTTCTTGAGGAATACATGGAGACGAACGGGAGGAAAGATGATTGAACAGCAAGAAATACAAAGACGTACTGTACGAAATGAGAGAGATCAGCGATCTCAAGGATATGATAGATTCCAGCGCCGAACTTTTCGGAGATAAGACCGCTTTTCTCGAAAAAGAGATACAGGGCGGAGAATATATGCCGATCACTTATAAGACTTTGAAATCGGATATAGACTGCCTGGGCACCTATTTTACAGAGTTAGGACTTAAAGGAAAGAAGATAGCGATAATAGGGGAGAACAGCTATAAATGGGTCGTTACTTATCTTGCGGCTGTAAACGGTATGAGTGTTGCCGTTCCCCTCGACAAAGAGCTTCCTTCTCATGAGATACACAATCTTTTGGCTCGTTCCGAGGCTGATGTGGTAGTTTTTTCAGCCAAGACTGAAGATCGTATACTCGATGCGCTCGAAGGCATAAAAAACGTTAAGCTCAAAATAAAGATGAACGGAGGCAGCATTGACGAAGACATATTGAACTGGGATGATCTTATAAAAGAAGGCAGGAATATGCTCGTTGAGGGCAAAAAAGCTTTCACAGATATGAAAATAGACAGGGAAGCGATGTGCGCGCTTTTGTTTACATCCGGCACTACAGGAATGGCGAAAGGCGTAATGTTATCCCATAAAAACATTTCAGCCAACGTTTACAATATGTCTAAATATGTAAAGATAAGGGAGCCGGGAATAGGGCTGTCTGTTTTGCCTATGCATCATACCTATGAGCTTACATGCCATGTGTTTACAGGCCTGTATCAGGGAATGACCATAGCGATATGCGAAGGACTCAGGTATATACAGCAGAATCTGAAAGAATCGAAGGCGACTGTGATGCTTGGAGTGCCGGCGGTTTTTGAGACCATGCATAAGAAAGTGTGGAAGCAGGCAGAGGTGTCGGGGGCAGCGAAAAAGATGTCTTTGATGATGAACATATCCAGAAAGACAAAAATGTTCAATAACATAGGCAGGATGAGAAAGATATTTTCGAAGGTCCATGATGCGCTTGGAGGGAATGTTGCTTTATTTATCGCCGGCGGTGCAGCTATAAATCCGCAGGTGATAAGAGATTACGAAGCTTTAGGCATACCTATGATCCAGGGATACGGAATGACTGAGAATGCTCCTATAATAGCGGTGAACAGAGATTACTACAGCAAAGCTGAATCGGTAGGACCTCCTATGCCGGGAACGGAGGTGAGGATCTTTGAGCCTGATGAAGATGGTATAGGAGAGATAATATGCAAAGGTCCTTCAGTGATGATAGGATATTACAAAGACCCGGAAGCAACAGCGGAGGTTTTGAAGGACGGATGGCTGTATACCGGGGATTTCGGGCGTTTTGACGATGAAGGCTTCCTCTATATCTGCGGGAGAAAGAAAAATGTGATCGTAACTAAAAACGGAAAGAATATATTCCCTGAAGAGATAGAATATCTTCTTCTTGAGAGTCCATATATAGAAGAAGTCATCGTATACGGAATAATAGATAAAAAAAGCGGCGATACTGTAGTATGCGCGGAAATATATCCGAGCTTTGAAACATTTTACGATAAATTCGGCAGGGATGTTTCGCAGGAGGATATCAGAAAAGTTATAAAAGATGAAATAGAAAAGGTAAATGATAAAACCAGCAACTACAAGAGAGTAAAAAGATTCAAGCTCAGAGACATAGAATTTGAAAAAACCACCACGAGGAAGATAAGAAGGACCAACGGTGCGATGAGGGAAGAGGAATGAGTTTCAGACGTTATCCCAGACTTGACGCGGATCTGGATAAACTGAGGGACAATATAGAAAGGATGCTGATGATGTGCCGAGACAGAGGCATTGAAATGGCAGGAGTGATAAAGGGATGCAGCGGTCTTTTCAGATGTGTGGAGCAGTTTGAAAAGGCTGGCTGCACCATTATAGCATCATCAAGACTTGAACATCTGCGGGGACTTCGTCAAAAAGGCCTCAACGCTGCGATAATGATGATAAGGATACCGATGATAAGCGAAGCCGCAGAGGTCGTAAGGGAGACGGATATAAGTCTTAACAGCGAGATGAACGTGCTGAAAGAGCTGAACAGACAGGCGGGGTTGCAGGACAGAAAACATAAAGTGATACTTATGGCTGATGAAGGAGATTTGCGTGAAGGCTTCTGGGACGAAGAAGAGCTTATAGAGGCTGCTGTGCGTGTGGAAAATGGTATGCGCAATTTGAAACTGGCAGGCATAGGAACGAACTTGGGATGCTATGGAGCGGTGGAGGCTACTTCGGATAATCTGGGGAATCTGGTCAGAACCGCAGAAAAAATAGAACAGATGATTGGACGCGAGCTCGAGTTCATAACTGAAAGAGGTACAAGCAGCCTTCCTTTATTTTTTGAAGGAAAACTTCCTGAAAGGATAAATCTTCTCAGGATAGGAGAAGCGGTGCTGCTGGCAAGAGATCTTCCGGAGCTTTGGGGCATACAGATGGACCGTATGTATCGTGATGTATTTACCCTAAGCGCCGAAATAGTCGAAGTGAAGGACAAACCCACATATCCTGTCGGAAATATATTTGTAGATGCTTTTGGCAGAAAGCCTTCCTTTGAGGACAGAGGAATAAGGAAAAGAGCGATAGTTGCCATAGGCAAAGCGGATTATGGCTCTGTGGAAGATATATTCCCAAGAAAAGAGGGTATCGAAGTCATCGGCGCGTCAAGTGATCACACGATACTTGATATCGAAGACTGCGGTGAGGATCTGAAACCGGGGGATATACTGGAATTTGATATAGCTTACGGAGCCCTCGTCTACGCCACCGCATCGCAGGGTGTAAGAAAGAATTACATTGAAAAAGTAATATATTAAAAAATCATGAAAGTCCGTGAGAAGCTCTCATGATTTTTATTTTTCTCTGCGGATATATTTTTGTATCATTCTGTTGGCCTTGTTTTTAGAGAAGTTCTTTAAAGCTTTCTATGTATCTGTCTGCAAGAGATTTTATTTCGGCTTCAGACTCCTTTTCTCCTTCATCGTAAACGGCGATAACGTAAAAACCTGCTTCTTTTGCCCCTCTGATGGCGAGTATACCATCTTCTAAAACCACGGTCTCTTCTTTTGGAGTGCCGAGCATATTGTGAGCGTTTATAAAGACTTCAGGACCTTCTTTATCGCCTCCCGATTCTTCACATGTCACTATGTATGTAAAGTAGTCTCTGATGCCGAGGCGTGTCAGTATTTCATCGGCAATGGCTTTGTCGGTGGATGTGGTTATGCACATAGATATGCCCTTCTGCTTGAATTTCTCAAGCAGTATTGGTACGTATTCTTTTATGTCAACGCTTTCAAGATAATCCTCGCGGAGGATCGTATTGAAACCTTTGGCGATCTTTTCTTCGGTCGTGGCTATTCTGTATTCCTCCTTAAGGTATTTGCAGAGCGCCGGAAGAGTCATCGCCTTTGTTTTTTCTCCAAGATCAGGCTCAGGATTTTTTCTCAGAGATGTGATGTATCTGCTGGCAGCGCCGCGCCACATTTCGGTGGAATCCAGAAGAGTTCCGTCGAGATCGAATATAGCTCCGCTTATTTTCATGATTACCGCCTCCGTATATTTAAAAAGATATATAACAAAACAGTTTGAATTATGATCAAAATGCTTATAATTAAAATACCATCGCGCTTTAAGGTTGTCAACAACCGTTGCAATCATTGACAATAAGAGGGTTTTAAAGTATAATAATTCGATACGACAATAGGTCGAAAGGAGAGTTATAACATGGCAGAGAACATGAACGAAGAATTGTTATTGACCAAAGAAGGTTATGACAAAATAGTTGCAGAGCATGAAGAGCTGGTATCCGTAAGGAGAGCAGAAGTGGCGGAGAGACTGAAAGAAGCCATTTCCTACGGAGACATATCGGAAAACGCAGAGTACGATTCTGCGAAAAACGAGCAGGCAGAGCTTGAAGAGAGAATCCACAAGCTGGAAACCATGATCCGCAAGGCAAAGATAGTTCAGGAAGAAGATGTCAAAGGGGATGTTGTAAGCGTAGGCCTTAAAGTTACGGTAAAGGATTTGGATTCGGGAGAAGAGGAAACATTTTCCATAGTAGGAGCAACGGAGTCAGATCCGTTCAACGGTAAGATTTCGACGGATTCTTCTGTAGGAAAAACACTGATAGGACATAAAAAGGGAGATAAGGTTGCTGTAGAAATACCTGACGGCATAATAAATTATGAGATTTTGAGCATTGATAAGTAGCAGGAAGCACTGTGAACGGTGATAAACTTATAAATATGATCAACGAGGTGAACGATGAGTACGGAAGAAAAGATGACGGCGCAGAACGCTGAAGGAACAGAAGAGCTTACGGAAGAAAATCTTAATGAGCAGAGAAAGATAAGACGCGAAAAACTCAAAAAACTCCAGGAAGCAGGAAGAAACCCATTTGTGAATGAAACCTGGGATGTCGATGCTTACAGTGAATCCATCAAAAATGAATTCGATGCAATGGACGGAAAAGAAGTTTCCATAGCCGGAAGAATGATGGCAAAGCGCGGCATGGGCAAAGCTTCCTTTATAGATATACAGGATAAAGAAGGCAGGATACAGTGCCATGTCAAGAAAGACGTTCTGGGAGAAGAGGAATACAACTGGTTCAAAACCTACGATATAGGCGATATACTTGGTATAGAAGGCAAAGTATTCAAGACAAAGCGCGGTGAGATAACTGTTGAAGTGGAGAAACTGGTGCTTCTCAGCAAATCTCTGCAGGTGCTTCCCGATAAGTGGCATGGTCTTAAGGACACCGATTTAAGATACAGACAGCGTTATGTGGATCTCATCGTGAACCCGGAAGTAAAAAAGACTTTTATAGCCAGAGCTAAGATCATACATGAGATAAAGAGAGTGCTTGAGGAACAGTTCGGATTCCTCGAGGTAGATACTCCTATATTGACGGTGATCGCAGGAGGTGCCAATGCCAGACCTTTTGAAACCCATCACAATACGCTGGATCTCGACATGAAACTGAGGATCTCAAACGAGCTTTATCTTAAGAGACTGATCGTTGGAGGTCTTGACAGAGTTTACGAGATGGGCAAAATGTTCAGAAACGAAGGAATGGACAGAAACCACAACCCTGAATTTACTTCCATGGAATGTTATATGGCCTACGGCAATATGGAAAGTATGATGGAAGTTACAGAGCAGGTGGTTTCCCAGGCAGCGGTCGCAGCAACTGGAAGTCCTGTAATAACTTATCAGGGCAAGACCTTTGATCTTACTCCTCCTTGGAGAAGGCTGGACATGAGCGATGCGGTAAAGGAGATCACGGGAGTTGATTTCCGAAAAATAGATACGGATGAAGAAGCGAGAAAAGCAGCTATCGGTTATGGAATGGATGAAGAAGAAGTAAAGGACATGACGCGAGGCAAGATAATCGCTGAAATGTTTGAAGAGTACTGCGAGGAAGTGCCGGGATATCTGGATGGACCGGTATTTGTAACAGGTCATCCGGTGGATATATCACCGCTTTCCAAGAGAGATCCTGAAGATCCAAGGATAACCAGAAGGTTTGAAGGATATGTCAACGGCTGGGAAATATGCAACGCATTTTCCGAGCTCAACGACCCTATAGACCAGTATGAGAGATTCAAGAAACAGCAGGCGGAGCTCGATGCGGGTACGGATGATGAAGCTCATCCTATGGATGAAGATTTTGTAAACGCTCTTGAAGTAGGACTTCCTCCTACAGGAGGTCTGGGAATCGGTATAGACAGAGTCATCATGCTGCTTACTGATTCAGCGACAATAAGAGATATAATACTGTTCCCGACAATGAAACCTCTGGACAAATAGTTAAACAGGAGAAGTGTATCAGATGAAATATGTTGAAATAAAAAGTCTTTTCAGAGAAAGCGAAAAATACGACGGACAGAAAATATCCGTCAGAGGATGGGTAAGGACAAACAGAGGCTCAAATAAATTCGGATTCATAGAGCTGAACGACGGAACTTTTTTCAAGTCCGTGCAGGTGGTCTATGAGTCTGAGCTCATAGATAATTTCAGTGAGATATCAAAAGCACCTGTCGCAGCGGCTCTCGATGTGACCGGAACCTTCGTGCTCACTCCGCAGGCAAAGCAGCCCTTTGAAATAAAGGCGGAAACCATAGAGATAGAAGCATCATCCGATGCTGATTATCCTCTTCAGAAAAAGAGACACAGCATGGAGTTTCTGAGAGAGATCGCTCATTTAAGACCGAGAAGCAACACTTTTTCAGCTGTATTCAGGGTGAGATCTCTTGCGGCATATGCCATACACAAATTTTTCCAGGAAAGAGGATTCGTATATGTGCATACGCCTATAATTACTGCCAGCGACTGTGAAGGCGCCGGAGAAATGTTTAAAGTAACAACTCTTGATATGGAAAACCTTCCGAAGACGGCAGAGGGAAATGTGGATTACAGCGACGATTTTTTCGGCAAGGAAGCGGGACTTACGGTGAGCGGACAGCTTGAAGCAGAGACATTCGCCCTTGCCTTTAAAGATGTATACACCTTTGGTCCGACTTTCAGAGCGGAAAATTCCAATACGGCAAGACACGCGTCGGAGTTCTGGATGATAGAGCCGGAGATGGCATTTGCGGATCTGAAGGACAACATGGATGTAGCGGAGGATATGATAAAATATATCATAAGCTATGTTCTTGAAAATGCTCCGGAAGAAATGGAGTTTTTCGGAAAATTCGTAGATAAAGGTCTCATGGAAAGACTTGATAATATAGTGAACTCCGATTTTGAAAGGATCACATACACTGAAGCGGTGGAAATCCTTGAAAAATCAGGAGAGAAATTCCAGTATCCTGTAAAATGGGGAATAGATCTTCAGACGGAGCACGAGAGATATATAACGGAAAAGGTATATAAAAAGCCTGTGTTCGTTACAGACTATCCTAAGGAAATAAAAGCATTCTATATGAGACTTAACGATGATGATAAGACTGTTGCAGCGTGTGACCTTCTGGTACCGGGCGTAGGCGAGATAATAGGCGGCAGCCAGAGGGAAGAACGTTACGACGTGCTTGAGGCAAGGATCAAAGAGACGGGAATGAACGAAGACAATTACTGGTGGTATATGGATCTGAGAAAATATGGAGGCGTGAAACATTCAGGCTACGGTCTCGGATTTGAAAGGATCATAATGTACATCACAGGTATGAGCAATATAAGAGATGTGATACCGTTCCCGAGAACACCGAAGAGCGCAGAGTTTTAAATGAGATAAAATCTTTGGAAGCTCTGTATTTTTTGAAAATTAAAGAATAAATAACTGCCGTAGAGCCGACTGATATAGTTAAGCTTAAGCGGCAGTTTTTTTCATTTATTGACATTCCTAAGAAAAACATGCTATCATATTATAAATTTAACTTAACAATTCAATAATTTTAAGCAAAACACATTATCGGAAGCCGGTGAAAATCCGGCACTGTGTCTCAGCAACCGTGTTATCTACGAAAGGACTGGCACAGCGTTCAGCAGCATTATCATTATTGATTGGTGCGGGAATGTGAGTGCGCGTCACTGGAGAACGTAAGAGTCTTGGGGAAGACGTCTGAGTAGGAATAAAGTGCAGATAAATTATTATGCAGCTTTTGTAAGGGTTAAGTCGGTAGACCTGGTGAGCTTGATTCGTTAGTCTTCTGAGGTGAGACGGCGGCTTTTTTGTGCATATTTTTACAGTTATGTTTGCTGTACGATAACATAGGGCGCTCTCAGATGAGGGCGCTTATTTTTATGACCTGCCCAAATCTATGATTTGGCGCGCAGGTCAAACGCAAAGACCGCAGCGCTTTAGCGCGTGGGGGTCTACTGTGGAAAATGCCTGCCCAAATCTATGATTTGGCGCGCAGGTCACCTGTGCATGCTTGCATGCTGCGCTGTCCGTTTTGCCAGCAAATCGCCCTGCGGGCTCTTTGGGCAAAAAGGCACCTTGCGCTGTCCGTTTTGCCGG
>JABLTT010011153.1_pt1 | contig 97763 bp, 82 predicted proteins | sample 7160061 | NCBI WGS metagenome assembly JABLTT01 (sample SAMN14651232, study PRJNA627086) | human gut metagenome | isolation source: feces | host: Homo sapiens | reverse complement strand
TTTGCCGTGGCTTCGCATTTAAATACGGCAAATTCCTGCTGCCACCACGTTTTCTTACGGCACTTTCGGTTCCAAAAGTGCCTACCTGTGAACAGTACCACTTTTTTCCCCTCACAGCCGTTTCATACTTTCGCAGCTACAGGCAATCATCCATACAAACTCATCTTCGACCAAACATATCGCCCCTCAAATCACGATGTTTCATGCCTCTCCTTCTGCATCTGCTCTTCACGCTCCCGCTTCGAGAACACGCATCCGCAGTAATTCTGCCGGTATAGATGATACTGCGCCGACAGCTCGATCGAGCGCTTATATCCCTCTTTTTTCTTGAAATCCGACGGCAGAAATGCCACATGATACTCTTCTCCCATCGCCTGCCCGATCGTATTGAGGCGCCCGGCATTTTTGAGCGGACTGATCGTGAGGGTCGTCGTGAACCAGTCATAGCCGCCCTCGGCTGCCAGCTTCGCCGCTTCCCGGAGGCGCATCTCAAAACAAATACCGCAGCGCTCGCCGCCCTCCAGATCTTTCTCATGCCCCCGGACTGCCTCATAGTAGCATTCCGGGTCGTATTTTCCTTCTACAAACCGGATCGGATGCACCGCTGGAAGCTCCCGGATCAGCCGTTGTACCTCCTCTGTGCGCGCCTCATATTCCTCTTTCGGTGAAATATTCGGATTGTAGTAGAACACCGTAATCGAAAAATACTGCGACAGATATTCCAGCACGTAGCTGCTGCACGGCGCACAACAGCTGTGGAGAAATAAAGTCGGAACTCTGCCGTCCCGGACTGCTGCATCCAGCACTTTTTCCATTTCTTTCTGATAATTCCGTTTCGCCGTCTGTGTCTTTCTGGCTGGCGGATTTTTCATTGGTTCCGACATTTTTCTCTCCTCTTTCTATAAGTTCCCATCTGTCCGTGCATTTTCCTTCCAGCACACGATACTTCTATCCGAAACGCTTCTTTCCTGACAAACATCATTTCCATCCTTAGATGTCATATGAAGATATGCACAATAATTCATATTCTCCAAAACTTGAAAAAGCAGCCTGTACCCACGGACGGGTACAAACTGCTTTATCTTTTTATTAAACCTTTCAGGAAATTCCAAACAAATTTCCCTTTTTACCAAAATGATACAACTCTTACAGAAAATCGCGAATCCGCTTGCTCCGGACCGGATTTCTTAATTTACGAAGTGCTTTTGCCTCGATCTGGCGGATACGCTCTCTCGTTACGTTGAATGCTTTTCCGACCTCTTCCAGGGTTCTCGGATGTCCGTCCTCCAGACCAAACCGGAGAATAATAACCTGACGCTCTCTCTCCTTCAGGTCTCCAAGCAATGCATCGATATGCTCACGCAGCATAACAGATTCTACATTCCCTTCCGGCGTTACCACGTTGCCGTCCGCTACGAAATCACCCAGATTGGAATCGTCTTCCTCACCGATCGGGGTTTCCAGGGAAGCTGGCTCACGTGCGATCTGCATGATCTCCATGACCTTATCCTCGGACATGCCAAGCGCCTCGGAAAGCTCTGCCACCGACGGCTCATAGCCCAGTTCCAGCGTCAGCTTACGCTGCATCTTGGACATCTTGTTGATCGTCTCTACCATATGCACCGGGACACGGATAGTTCTCGCCTGATCCGCCAGAGCCCTTGTAACAGACTGACGAATCCACCAGGTCGCATATGTACTTAACTTATAACCCTTTGTATAATCAAACTTCTCAACGCCCTTAATAAGACCCAGATTGCCTTCCTGAACCAGATCCAGGAAGCTCATGCCGCGTCCTGTATAGCGCTTTGCAATGCTGACAACCAGGCGCAGGTTTGCCTCAATCAGGCGCTCTTTTGCATTCACATCACCCTCTGCTTTGCGCTTTGCAAGGCGGATCTCCTCCTCCGCGCTCAGAAGCGGAACGGTACCGATCTCTTTCAGGTACATGCGGACCGGATCTTCCGTGCCGATTCCCTCTAACAGATCGATTGCATCCAGATCGATATCCTCTTCCTCGTTCTTGAGGAATTCATCATCCACATCATCATCGAGCATCGAATCATTTTCCTTGAGGATCGAATCATCGATCACCTCCGGAATGACATCAATATTATTCTGCTCCAGATAATTGTAAATCTGCTCCATCTGCTCTGTCTGCAGATTATCGCCCATAAAAAAGTTATTGATCTCTGTCACGTCCAGCGCGTTCTGCTTGGACTTTGCTAACTCTACCAGTTTCCTTAACTTACCTAAAAAATTTTCTTTCTCCACGAATTAACGTCCTTTCGATTTATTTCGCTTAGAAGTTTCTTTATATCTAACGTGATATTGTCCCTCGATTGTTTGTGTGCTTTTATTTCCCTGCACCTTTCCCTGCAATATCCCGAAAGTACATTATATACGATTAAATTCTATTTTTCAACAATTTTCGAAATTTTTCGATCTATTTCTATTTAGACAGTTACTGTTCACGCATACGTGCCCAGTAACGCAATTTGCCGTGACTTCGCATTTAAATACGGCAAATTCCTGCTGCCACCACGTTTTCTTACGGCACTTTCGGTTCCAAAAGTGCCTACCCGCGAACCGTAACTTCAGGCACCCTGATCGCAATCTCTCTTGGTTTATTTTCAATCACGACCTCTGTCTGGCTTCCGCCAAACTCACCGTCCAGCGACCAGTCCACCAGCTCCTCCGACTGTACCGTCAGTTTCGAGGTGCGGAACTTGAATACGCATTCATTTTCGCCCTCTCTCTGAATCAGATAAGCAGCAATACTTGCAATGTCAAGCGGCGTGCGCGGTTTCCGGATCAGAAGCACCTCAAACTCCCCGTCATCCAGCGCCACGTCCATACCAACCAGTCCTTTAAAACCTCCGATCGAGGTCGTATTGGTCACCATTCCCAGAATAAATTCCTCTTCCAATTCTCTCTGCTCCCCCAGATGTTCCCACGTAAGGCGCATCCGGTAGGATTTAAGCCCTGTCAGGCGTTTGATGGCTTCCAGCATATATGCCTGATGCCCCAAAATATTTTTCGTCTCCTGCGGGGTCGAATAGGATACCTCCGTAAATGCTCCGAACGCCGCCACATAGACGAAATACCGGTTTTTGCCGAATACACCGACATCCACCAGAAATGGTTTTCCCAGCGCAGCTGTCTGCGCCGCTTTCCGCATATTTTTCGGAAGTCCCAGACTGGATGCGAAATCATTCGTGGAACCCGACGGGATATATCCTAACTCCGGGCGCTTTTCCGGGGTGATCGTCATCAGCCCCGATACCACCTCGTTGAGCGTACCGTCCCCGCCGCTGCACACGACCAGTTCCTTCGTTTTCGCACGTGCCGCCTGATACTCCGCATCCTTCGGGCCCTGCGTAATATAAACAGACGGTCCATAGCCCGCCTTTACAAAACTATCTAAAATTTCAAGAAGACGACTTCGAATCTGTTCTTTGCCAGATCTCGGATTGATGATAAAAAGCATTTTTTTCATAATCGCATTTCTCCTGCTCCCCCACACTAACAGTATTTCATATTAATATATTTGTATACACGCGAAATGCATTGGGGATCGGATAGCGATCCTGCAGCTCCGCCCGGCGCACCATCAAAACTGTTTTATCCTGATAGCCGGATGCCCGTTTCAGGCGGATTCTGCGTCCGCACATATGCCATTCAACATGGGAAAAAATGTGGACTGCATCCGGCAGATCCTCGGTTTCCTTGATATCCGCCTCCGTGATCCCCAGTTCTTTCGCTGCCTCCGCCGCACTCTTTTTTCCGTCCAGATTGACATATTCGTAGAGGGACGCCAACAATCCCTTGCTGCTGCGCTTGCGGATCGCCACCGTATCCTCCCACTCAATCAGGCAGACCGTTTTTTCCTCGATCCGGCGCGGCTTTTTCGGCGGCTTGACCGGATATTGCTCCTCCTCTCCCCGCCGGTGCGCCAGACAAAGGGATTCCAGCGGGCACTTCTCACAGAGCGGACGTCCGCCCGGGATGCAGGCAAGCGCGCCCAGCTCGATCCATGCCTGATTATATTCACCTGGATGAAATAGCTCTTCTGACCGTAATGCCGTGGAAACCTCACCGGCATCATCATCGGCTGACAAATAGGAATCTCTTTCTTCCGTCCGGCGCACAAGTTCCGCCTCCAGGAGCCGCTCATATTTCTTTCGAAGCGCCGGCTTCGTGCTGTCCTGTGGGTCAGCAAACAGGCGTGTCAGAACACGCACCACATTTCCATCCAGCGCCGGAGCCGGCAGATCATACGCGATCGACGCAACTGCCCCGGCTGTATAACTTCCGATGCCCGGAAGTTTCAATATCTCATCCCGCGACGCCGGCATCTGACCGCCGTAGTCTTCCATCAGGCAGACCGCTGCCTTTTTTAGGTTCCGGGCTCTGGAATAATACCCAAGTCCCTCCCACAGCTTCAAAAGCCGCTCTTCGTCCACCTGCGCGAGCGAGGTGATGTCCGGGAGTGCTTCCATAAAACGGGCAAAGTACGGTTTGACCGCCTCTACCCGTGTCTGCTGCAGCATGATCTCCGAAATCCAGACCGAATACGGTTCCGGATTCTCCCGCCACGGAAGGAGCCGCCGGTTTTTCCGGTACCAGGAGAGCAATGGAGCGCCGGATGCCGCCAGCCTCTCTTCTTCCGCATAAGGTATTTCCCCCTCTAAAGGCTTCAACGACGCATAAAAATCTTTATACATATCCGTAAATGCCCCGGACAGATACCTCTCCTGAGATCACCTTGCACACCTTTCCGTCTTCTGTGCGGACCAGCAGTTCGCCCATCTCGTCAATTCCGAGCGCCATGCCCGTATACTCATTGCCCGGAGACAGGACGCGCACCTGTGTACCGCAGTTTGCCAGACGGCTGTTATAAACGTCCATCAGGGATTTCATGTTCTGGTTTTCCATGAATTTATCATAATATCCCTCATACGCACGCATGATCGCGGCGATAAGCTGGCTGCGGCGCACTTCTTTTCCTGTCTCCAGATACAGAGACGTTGCCACATCCCGAATCTCCTCCGGGAACTCGTGATTTGCCACGTTGATACCAATACCAGTCACGATATAATTAATACACTCTAATTCCGTGCTCATCTCGGTCAGGATACCGCAGACCTTCTTTCCATTGACGACGATATCGTTCGGCCACTTGATCTTTGCCTCCAGATCACAAACCTCCCGAATCCCGTCGGCAACTGCCAGAGCTGCCACCAGCGTCAGCATCGACGCGCAGGTCGGAGGAAGCTCCGGGCGCAGAAGCAGGCTCATCCAGATGCCGACGCCATGCGGCGCCGCCCAGCTTCTTCCGCGGCGTCCCTTTCCCATCGACTGATAATCAGCGACTGCCAGCGTACCGTGCGGGGCATCTTTCTCCGCCGCTTTCTTGATCTCGGTATTGGTTGAATCCGTCTCGTCAAAATATAAAATATTTTTTCCAGCCCACTCGCTGTCGATGCTGCTCTCCAGCTCTGCCTGGCTGAGAACATCGCCCAGGAAACGCAGCCGATAACCGCGGTTCCGGACCGCCTCTATCTCATATCCTTCTGCCTCCAACTGTTTGATAACTTTCCAGACTGCCGTCCGTGATACATTTAAACGCTCACAGATCTCCTGTCCGGACAGGTAATCATCCGTTTCTTTTAACATTCGCAAAACTTCTGTTTTCACTTTTATTACCCCCACCATATTGTAAGTGTACTGACAATACATAAAAGGAACAATCCTGCTCCCACTGCCATCAGGATCATTCCGCCGGTCCGCAGATGCTTTCTTCCCCTTCCCCGGCGATATCGGTCATAGCCATTGGCAAAATTCAGTACCGCCGCCAGAAGAAAGATTACCGGAAACAAAATCCGGTTTTCATCCGGGTTCAGAAACGCAAGAACCGCAAATATCACGATCAATATACCCACTACGATATGAAGCATATCCAGGGCAAACGCGATATTCGCGCTTTTCTTTCTTTTTTCCTGCAGGTTCAACGCATCCACTCCTTACTTATATTCGCAAACAACAGCCTCATTCTTCATATAGCACATAGCTTCTTGCATATACCCTTTCATCAACATATATGGGTATACATATCACTATGGGATATTATACCGAATGTCCGCAGGCTTGTCAAAAAAGAAATCGAAAAAGGCTGCGGTTCCTGCTTTACGTAACCATCAGCCTTTTCTTATACCTTTTTTTACAACTTAGAGCCGCTCACTCCCGGCTACTCTGCCTTTTGAACATCCGTGCCAACTTCCGTCAGACCCTTTACCAGACCGGCAATGCCCTGTATCTCGGACGGGATGATGATCTTCGTCGCCTTGCCGTCCGCTGCTTTGGCAAATGCCTCCAGGCTCTTGAGCTGCAGCACTGCATTGTCCGCGCCTGCTTCCTTGATGAAGCGAAGTCCGTCTGCTTCCGCTTTCTGAACTTTGAGGATCGCTTCCGCCTCACCTTCTGCCTCGCGGATCATCTTTTCCTTCTGTGCTTCTGCACGCAGGATCGCCGCTTCCTTCTCTGCTTCTGCTTCCAGAATCGCGGACTCTTTCTTACCTTCGGCTACCAGGATCGTCGATTTCTTCTCGCCTTCGGCACGGAGAATGGACTCACGGCGCTCACGCTCTGCCTTCATCTGTTTCTCCATCGCATCCTGAATGGCTGCCGGAGGAATGATATTTTTCAACTCAACACGGTTTACCTTGATTCCCCACGGGTCTGTCGCCACATCGAGTGCAGCGCGCATCTTCGTGTTGATCGTCTCACGGGAGGTTAAGGTCTGGTCAAGTTCGAGATCACCGATGATATTTCGAAGGGTGGTCGCCGTCAGGTTCTCGATCGCCATGATCGGGTTCTCAACACCATAAGCAAACAGCTTCGGATCCGTGATCTGGAAAAATACAACCGTATCAATCTTCATCGTAACGTTATCTTTCGTGATAACCGGCTGCGGTGCAAAATCTACAACCTGCTCTTTTAAAATGACTCTTTTTGCCACGCGGTCAATGAACGGCACCTTGAAATGCACGCCAACCGACCATGTCTCCAGATAAGCACCCAGACGCTCTACGACTAATGCCTGTGCCTGCGGCACAATCCGGATACAGGATGACAAAATCAGAAGTACCACAATTGCAATGACAAGAAAACTGATAAATGCTCCCATATTTCCTATTCCTCCTTACATTTGCTGACAATCAGCTTGACGCCGCTGACCGCCTGAATCTGTACCATCGTATCCTTCGGAATCCGGCTTCCATCCGCCGAGCGTGCCGTCCATTCCTGGCCGGACACCATCGCCGTCCCTCTCGCCTCGTCGTTATCAATCTCTGCGGTTACCCGCGCTTTTTTACCCACCAGCGCGTCCACATTGGTCCGCACCGTCTTCTGATTGATATACCGGAGTGCCAATGGTCTTGTTGAATACAAAAGAAGGAATGAAACAACGACAAACACTGCCATCTGGATGTAAAGATTCACTCCCGCGATCGACAGGACACACGCAATCAGAGCGCCTCCAGCAAACCAGATCGAAGTCAGCGCCATCGACGCTGCTTCCAGCCCGATACACACTACAAACACCGCCAGCCAGACACACCATACTGCCATGTCATCCCCTCCTTCCATATAGGTCTTTTGACCCTGATATCTTAAAACTAGTATACGATATTTTCTGACATTTATCAACCAATCAGCTCTGTTTTTGAACTTACGGTTTTATTACAAACTTCTTAATGGAACATATCGATCTGCAGTTCAATTTATTTCTTCACAGCTCTCTATTTGCACAAACTATCCGGCTTAAAACATTGTTTCAAAAAATGCAATTTACTGCCGTCTCTGCCGTGCCGTCTCAAACAGCAGCACCGAAGCCGCCACCGCTGCATTGAGGGATTCAACCTTTCCAGCCATCGGAATCCTCACCCACGCGTCAGCAAGCGCCGCCGTCTCCTCGGTCAGACCATTTGCCTCATTTCCGATCAGAAAGCCGGACGGACCTGTATAATTTTCTTCTTCGTAGTTATGTTTCCCCTTTAAATGCGCCGCATAGAGGCGGATTCCCTGCTTTTTTACTTCCCCGATCGTCTGATGCAGGTCGTCCGTGTAGATAAACGGCACCCGGTAGATCGAGCCCATCGTGGAACGGATGACCTTCGGGCTGTAAATATCAGCTGAACCACGGTCAAGAATGATGCCTGTCACACCCGCCCCCTCTCCGGCACGCAGGATTGTTCCCAGATTACCTGGATCCTGCAGTGTCTCCAGAATTACAAGCTCCGGTGCCTTTCCGTCCGGGCTATTTTTCAGTACATCTGAAAGCTGATAGGAAAACTGTTCCGCTACCGCCAGGATACCCTGCGGTGTCTGGGTGTCCGACATATGGCGCATGACCTCATCCGTCACCGTCTCATACCGGCAGCCAGCCAGCAGTTTTTCTGCTCTTTCCCCCTGCTGGCGCAGAAAATTTTCCGACACATAGACTTCGCGGCGCCTCTCCACCGGCAGTTCCCCGAACATCTTCGGACCTTCCACCAAAAAGACGCCCTGTTCCCGTCTTGCTTTTGCTTTCTTTGCAAGCGCCGTCACCGCTCTGACACGGGCGTTGCCCGTGCTCGCGATCACAGGCTGCCTCCTGCCGCTTTCGTCTCCGGCACTCCGTAAACGCAATCCTCATCCAGTGTTTCCAGCTCCTCCAGCCACAGACGGCTGCACGCATCGCTCGGCATACGCAGGTCACCGCGCGGCGATACTGCAGCAGAACCTACCTTCGGACCATCCGGCAGGCAGGAACGCTTAAACTGCTGGTTAAAGAAACGGCGGTAGAACACCTTCAGCCATTTAAGGATCGTTTCCTTATCATAAGCACCGTCAAATGCCTGACGCGCCAGGCGGTAAATCTTGCCCGGACGGTAGCCGAATCTTAATATATAGTAGAGATAGAAATCATGCAGCTCATAAGGACCAACCAAATCCTCCGTTTTCTGTGCGATCTTTCCATCCTCCTCCGGCGGCAGAAGCTCCGGGCTGACCGGCGTATCCAGTACATCCAGCAGAATATCAGAAAGCTCTTTCTCGCCACAGGTATCTGCATAATAGCGCACCAGATGGCGCACCAGCATCTTCGGAACCGAGCAGTTGACACCGTACATCGACATATGATCGCCGTTGTAGGTCGCCCAGCCAAGCGCCAGCTCCGACATATCGCCGGTACCGATGACAAGACCGCCGATCTTATTGGCAAGGTTCATCAGAACCAGCGTTCTCTGGCGTGCCTGTGAATTTTCATACGTTACATCATGAACCGACGGATCCTGCTCAATGTCACGGAAATGGATCGTAACTGCCTCTCGGATATCGACTTCTTTCAAGGTTGCACCCAGCTTTTTCGTGAGCTGGCAGGCATTCTGGTACGTCCGGTCAGTCGTACCAAAGCACGGCATCGTCACAGACAGGATATTTTCACGCGGAATCCCCAGCAGATCAAAGGCGCGCACGGTTACTAAAAGTGCCAGCGTTGAATCCAGACCGCCTGAAATACCAACGACAGCATGGCGGCATCCGGTATGTTTGAGACGTTTTTTCAATCCCATCGCCTGGATCGAAAGGATCTCCTCGCAGCGGCGGTTCCGGCTGCCCGCATCGTGTGGGACAAACGGGGTCGGATCGATCGCGCGCTCCAGCGCAAGCGGTTTCCGATCCAGCGTAAAGCTTACAAACCGGTAATCCTCACGGCCTTCTGTCTGATAGGTCGTCATCCGGCGGCGCTCACATTCCAGACGTTCCAAATCGATATCTGCGTAGATCGTCTGATTCTCAAATCGCGCTGACTCCGACAGGATATTGCCATTCTCAGCGATAATATTCTGGCCGCCAAAAACGAGATCCTGGGAAGACTCTCCCTCGCCCGCATTGGCATAAATATACGCACAGAGAAGCCGCGCCGACTGACCGCTGATCAGACTTCTGCGGTACTCGCTCTTGCCTGTCACCTCATCGCTGGCAGAACAGTTGACGATCACCGTTGCCCCCGCCGACGCGTGTGCAATACTCGGCGGATTTAAAACCCAGACATCCTCGCAGATCTCCGCCCCCACGACGAGATTTTCCACATTGTCACAGGAAAATAAAAGCTTCATTCCCATTGGCACCTGATAACCGTCCCAGGAAACGTCGATTGTCTTTTCCCAGCCCGGGTTGAAATAACGTCCCTCATAAAATTCAGAATAGTTTGGAATCCATCTCTTCGGAACCAGACCGAGCAGCTTTCCATCCTGGATCGCCGCTGCCACATTGTACAATTTATTGTTGTATTCCCACGGAAGTCCTACAAATACAAGCATTGAATCGCCAGCTGTAAAGGCGATCAGCTTCCTAAGCTCTTCCTTTGCCTTCGCCAGCAGCGATTTCTGGATAAACAGCTCACCGCACGTATATCCCGTCAGCACCAGCTCTGGAAATACCATCATCGAAGCGCCCTTTTTGCGCCCCTCCTCTATCTGTTCACAAACCTGTTCCCGGTTGTACTCTACATCTGCCACCTTCACTTCCGGCGTTGACGCGGCAACCCGGATAAAGCCATCTCTTATCATATGGTTTGTCTCCCTTATAAATGATTTTTAAAAACATAGCAACTGTTCAATAGGTCTGCGCATTTACTGCGCTGACCGTACGAAAACATGGACCCGCAGGCAAAAATCCCATTGCCGTAGGCAATTTTAAATGGATTTTTGCGCGTGACTGTGAAGGTACTGAACAGTTACGAATTTATTGTAACTGTCACTATACAAAAAGTCAAACACATAGGACGAAGTTTCCTATGACATAAAAAGAGAGCCGCTTTTCCCCCACAGAAAGCAGCTCTCCGGTCACGTTCACAACCGTTACATTAAATAGTTTGATTGCTGTATATAAATATACCACTCTTTTCCAATTTTGTCAACGTCATTTTTGTCATTTTGCACAATAAATCATTTTCTTTTTTCGACAAGAAAAAGCAATTTTCACAGTTCTTTTTTACGAATCTTTCCGCTTTCAGTCTTTGGAAACTCCTTTAGCAAGGCAAATTTGCGCGGGATCTCATAATCTGCCAGTCTTTCCGCCAAAAATTCCCGAATTGCCATATTGGTACAACCACATTTCCCGCTGTCACTTCCAACATTTTCTAGTATATCGGAATTTCAAAAGATTGCCAAACTTGTACCACTGAAGGTTTACAAATTGTTTTTCTTTTTACTCAACTGCCAGAACGGATATTTCACGATACCGGGTGTGTTATTGTTTTGTCATCTTAAACGGTTGCTTTTCACTTCCGATGAATTTATAATAACGCCATAGGTTACAGTCTGAAACCAATCCCCGACGCAATGCGGATCTGGGGCGGACATTATAAACCGACACAGGAGGATACTGCCAAATGATCACCATTCAAAATCCGCTGACCTTTACTTCCTCTTATCCGCCCAAACGGTTAGGAGCTATCTCCGATCTGCTCTTTTTCGATATCGAGACAACCGGCTTTTCCGGCGACTACGCCTCGGTCTATTTGATCGGCTGCGTCTGGCACGACGGAAACACCTGGATTCTGACCCAGTATTTTGCCGAGACGAGGGATGCGGAGGAAGAGGTTCTCGACGCTTTTTTTGCACTTCTCCGGACAAAGCGCGTCCTCGTCCATTTCAACGGCGACGGGTTTGACATTCCATTTCTGACGAAACGCTGTGTTTTTTATAAAAAGGACTGGAATTTTGAAGCGGTTGAAAGTTTTGATATTTATAAGAAAATACGCCCATTAAAGAAATTGCTGGGACTTGAAAATCTGAAACAAAAAAGCATCGAGCGGTTCCTCGGCATTGCCCGCGAAGATAAGTACAACGGCGGTCAGCTCATCGAGGTTTACGGTGAATATTTACAGACGCACTCTGAACTGCTGAAGCACCTTCTGATTCTCCATAACGAGGATGACTTAAAGGGAATGCCGCAGATTCTGCCGATTCTCGCCTACCCGGACTTTCTGACCGGCGATTTTTCTTTCAAAGGTTCAGAAAGCCGTGATATCCCATATGCGGACGGAAACTCAGAAAAGCACCTGCTGCTTCACTATGAAAGCCCCGTCTCTCTGACAAGCGGATTCCAGTTTTCTATCGGTGAGCTGGAGCTGTCAGCGGAAGGAAACCGCCTGACGCTCGACCTTCCATTATATTCCGGGGAACTGAAACGATTTTACAGCGATTATGAGAATTATTACTATATGATCTACGAGGACTGCGCCATCCACAAAAGTGTCGGTCAGTATGTGGAGCGCTCCGCCCGCAAGAAGGCAACCGCCAAAACGTGCTACACCCGCGCAGCCGGGCTGTTTGTGCCGCAGCCGCTTCTTGCAGATGGCACTCCGATGTGGCATGAATGCCTGAAAGCAGACTATAAGAGTAAGCAGCTGTTCGTGCCGTATTCAGAACAGCTTTTCACAGATCCAGAGACGGCAGTGCTGTACTTACATAATTATCTGAGAGAATTGTCCTTATAAATTACAGCACCCGTCCACGCTCTCTTATCTCCCGGATCACGTGTCCCATCCGTTTTCTCCGGACTGCCAGTTCTTTCGCCCTCTCCCGTGCAAGCAGCGCCCGGATGAACGCAAAGGTTCTCTCCTCGCCCTGCTCTTTCAGCATCGTGAGGAGATATTCCAGCTGGTACTTCGTCCTCGGGTGCATCACGACAAAATCTCTGCCTCTTTCAAAGTATTCCCACGCACACGCATCCGTGTAATCTTTTCCCTTATAAACCTTCGACGCGGCAATCCGGTCCATTACCATCTCGATCAGGTAGCGAAGGGGCATTTTATTGCCGACAAGCCCCCAGGACTTGTCCGGTGCAAAATCGATCCAGTATTCGAAATGATGTTTGTTGCGTCCCTTGTGGTGCAGCCATGCCGCCGAATAGCCCTTTTCTTCTTTTTCCGCCGCATTTGGGCTGCGGTTTCCCTGATAATATTTAACGCCGGTCGCAAATTCCTCCCAGGAATACTTGGACAGGTCGTGCAGAAGTCCCTGGCGGTACAGCCCTACCGCAAAGCAGTTTTTCATGACCTCGCATTTATGTTTCGTGATCGTCAAAAAATGATGATACGCATTGTAAATATAATTCATTTTCCTACCTCTTTCCCCTTTTCTTTCCTCCTATTTTACCCCCCGTATCCTGGTTTGACAACCCCACTTTCTTTCGCGGCTTTCTGGAAAATACCCGTTACTGGGCACACATATGTGTACAGTAACAAATGCCCTTATTTTCCACAAAAATTTAACCATTTTTAAATGTCTGAATTTCCAGAAATTTTATGCGAAAACGTTTGACATCAATATGAAACTATGCTATTCTTGGAACAGGTCGTAAATCCATGCGGCCATCACTATTTTTTATATTTTTTTGGAGGTATCATATGAACAGAGGTACTGTAAAGTGGTTCAACAACCAGAAAGGTTACGGATTTATCTGCGACGAGCAGGGCAACGATGTATTCGTTCACTACTCCGGACTGAACATGGAAGGCTTCAAGTCTCTTGAGGAAGGCGCTCAGGTAGAGTTCGAAGTTGTTAACGGTGCTAAGGGATCGCAGGCTACTAACGTAACCAAGCTTTAATCATCAACTTTCCAGTGTACCTGTTTTCCAAATATGTTTGATATATATTTTGCGAATACGTTATATTGATCTAAGTAAAGTGATTATAAAAAGGGATACCGCTTCGACAGTATCCCTTTTTTCGTTACTGCTCACACATGTGTGAACAGTTACCTTTTTCTGTCCTGCCATGCGGAACATATCCAAATATCCTTTTTCCGCACAGCAGCCATATCTATTATCTTATTTCTTTTTACTTCTTAGCTTTCTCGTACAGTTTTTTCAGCTCATCCACACTAAATTCATAGTGCTTGTTGCAGAACTGGCAGTTGACTTCGATGCTCTTGCCCTCGTCGATCATCTCCTGCAACTCCCTGCCGCCGATGCTGATCAGCGCCTTTTCTACACGGCTCTTGGTGCAGTTGCAGGTAAACTGAATCGGCATCTTATCCAGAATCTCCAGACCAAATTGTCCTAAAATCAGCTCCAGAATGTCCTCCGGGGTCATTCCCTTATTTAACATCGTCGTCACCGGCTCCAGCTCACCGATCGTCTTTTCAAGTGCCGCGATCGTCGCCTCCTCTGCTCCCGGAAGAAGCTGGATGATAAATCCGCCTGCCTGACGCACCGTATTTTCTTTATTCATCAGAACGCCCAGTGCCACGGAGGACGGAGTCTGCTCGGAGGTCGCATAGTAATAAGTCAGATCTTCCGCAATCTCACCCGTTACCAGGATCGTCTGTCCCACATACGGCTCTTTCAAACCGATATCCTGGATTACGCTCAAGACGCCGACTCCCAGCGCACCGCCCACATCCAGCTTGCCCTTCGCATTCGGCGGCAGCATTACCTCCGGGTGGAACGCGTAGCCCTTGACATTGCCGTTCTTATCAGCTGTCACCGTCAGACCGCCGATCGGACCATCGCCCTCAACCCGGATGGTTAAAAGATCACTGTCCGCTTTCATCATCGATCCCATCATGACCCCTGCCGTCATCAGGCGTCCCAGCGCTGCGGTCGCCACCGGGCTGGTATTGTGCGCCTGTCTGGCTTTCTCCACCAGATCGCGGGAAGTCGCCGCAAATGCGCGGATCTGACCATTCGCCGCCGTCGCACGGAGCATATAATCTCCGGTCTGTCCCGTTATTTCACCTGCTTTTATCTTTTCCATCATTTATACCTCTTTTCCATGTTCTCTCGCAACCACATAGATTCGGTCGCTCTCTTTTCGCGGCGCGTTCTTCGTAAATGCGTCATACGCCGCCACAAATTCCATGCCCGCCTCTGTGAGCGCCTTTTTTATCTCGTCCAACGACCACGCGCGCTCAAAATGCGTCTCCTGATAGCGGCGGTATAAGTCATCCTCCTCACGGATAAAGAGCGTCAGATCGTAGGAGTTAATTTTCTCCTCTTCATCATACTCATTTTCCCAGATGAAGCTCCCCTCATCGCGCACCTCCGCGATCGTCTCACTTCCCATTTCCTGAAACTTTGCCTCCGTGTTCAGGTCGAAAATGAACATTCCCTTCGGATCCAGATAATTGTTGACCAGCGAAAATACGTGCGCCAGATCGTCATAATCCAGAATATAATTCAGCGAATCGCAGATACTCACGACCGCCCGGACCGTCCCGTACAATTCAAATTCGCGCATATCCTGCAATAAATATAAAATCGGCAGCCCGGATTCTGCCCGTTTTTCGATTGCTTCCTGCAGCATATCCTCCGAGACATCCACGCCGATCATATCATAGCCTTCCTTTGCCAGAAGCTCCGTCAGCGTGCCGGTTCCACATCCCAGATCCAGCACCAGACCATCGTTGATCCCATATTCCTTTAAAAGAGAAGTCAGGTACCCACACCAGTCCTCATAGGGAATATTATCCATAAACATATCATATACTTCCGCAAAACTCGTGTAAGCGTCCATTTAGCCTCTCCTTCTATATTGCCGATGCAAAAATGACTGCCATGCACCGAAAGCTTTCCCCTACTGCACAATCTCCTTCCGATGCCAGCACTCCCATCATAGCAATTTTTCGCCCTGTTTGCAAGAATAATTGAAAAAGCACGCGCAAATGACCATGAATGGAGTAATTGTTCACAGGTAGGCACTTTTGGAACCGAAAGTGCCGTAAGAAAACGTGGTGGCAGCAGGATTTTGTCGTATACACTAACTCTTGACGTTCCACGCAGAACTGACTATACTAGAGCGTATGAAAAATTTGACTGAAAAACAAAAACATTCCCCCATCAAAAGCCGCCGTTTTTACCGCCGGCAGATGTGGCTTCCGGCGCTGGTGCTGATCGCGTCCATCCTGCTCCTGTGGCAGAATGCCGGAGAACATTCACACTCCCCGCGGCCGATAAACAGCCAGTGCAAGTTTGAAAATTTTTATAACCCGGCTCAGCCCTATGTCTCGGTGAACGCTCCTTCCTTATATTATACAGGGTGCGCTGCCTACGATGGAAAGAAAGAGACCGGATATTATTACTACTCTCTGGAAAATGGAACCTGCCATTTCTATCTGCTCGATCCGTCTTCCGGCTATCCAGATCCGCCCGAACGCAAAGCACTTTCATTAAACGGGCGTTTGATCCGCCTGAACGAGGATACCTATGAATCGCTTCTCCAGACGATGGCGGACAGTCTCTCCTGGACGGTGAGCTCCCTGCGGAATATGACTTCTCCTTATATCATATCCGCTCTGCCGTATCCCGCCCTGACGCATGAGGTATTTCATCTATTAGCTGGATGTGCGTTTCTGATCGCCCTGGTGGATCTGATCTGGCTTTTTTACCATTCACTCCGGCACCGCCGGGAGCCGCTGCAGCTTTCCGGTGAGGCACAGCAGGGGCAACAGGATTCTTCCAGTGAGCAGCCGCGCACTTTGATTTCCCACCGCAGGAAAAAACATTGACAGACGATTCGAGCCATGCCGCTTTCCCTGGCATAGGCTGAACCGTCTGTCTTTTTTCGGCTGCTATTTCGTTTTTCTCTATTTCAGCTTATCAGATTATGCTTCTATCTGAATACACCGCGCCCAGTGTGTCCTTGAAAGTTGTACTGCCTCCGGTGACAGCGGCACATGGGCACACGCCTCTCTTCTCTTCGGACATCGCTCATAAAAGATACACTTCTCCCCACTGCCCGCTATCTTCTTTGGTGCATTCTGGACGGACCGCTCTTTTTCCTGATGTTCCAAAAGGTTCTCTTTCGTCTGTCCCCGCTCAGGTTTTTCTATCCGGCTGTCTCTCTCCGGCTCCGCACTCTGCTTTCCTGCCTCCGCATCCAGTTCCATTGTATCCCCGCCGATCGCCGCTTCCAGCAGAAGTTTCGTGTACGGGTGCGCCGGATGCTCATAGATCTCTTCTGCCAGACCTTCTTCCACAATCACACCCTTGTAAATGACCATGACACGGCTGCAGAGCCCGCGCACGACGTTCAGATCGTGGGAAATAAAGAGGATGGTCATCTGCTTTTCGGCGTGCAGCTTCAAAAGCAGGTTCAAAATCTGGGACTGAACCGTCACATCAAGCGCCGAAACAGGCTCATCCGCGATCACCAGGCGCGGATCCATGAGAAGTGCCACGCCGATGCTGATGCGCTGTTTCTGACCGCCAGAAAGCTCTCTCGGATGGCGCGCCGCAAAGGACTCGTCCAGTCCGACATTTTCAAGCATTTCCTTCACTAGCTGCCTGCGCTCTGTGCGGTCCCTGATGCCGCGCAGGCGCAGCGGTTCTTCCAGAATCCATCCGATCGTCCGCGCCGGGTTGAGCGATCCCGCCGGATCCTGAAATACCATCTGCGGACGGACGCCGTCACGCACCTTCACCTCACCCGTATAATTGTCATGAAGTCCCAGGATCGTCTTGCTGAGCGTCGATTTGCCGCAGCCACTCTCGCCCACGATCCCCACAATCTCTCCCTCTCTTGCCGACAGGTTCAGATCGTGAATTACGTGTTTTTTTCCTTTTTTGCGGAACAGACCGCCACGCACATCGTAAAATACGTTCAAATCCGTCAGGCGCAGGATCTCCCCGCCAGAGCTTTCCCCTTTTTCTCCCTCCGGAATCGACGCCACCAGATGGCGCGTATATTCATGCTTCGGATGCAGAAGGACGTCTTCCGTCTGCCCTTCTTCCACGATCTCGCCCTTATAAACCACGATCACACGGCTGCAGAGCGCACGCACAACATTCAGATCATGGGAAATAAAGAGAATCGACGTTCCCTTGGTCCGGTGGATATTCCGCAGAAGCTCCAGGATCTGTGCCTGAACGACACAGTCTAACGCTGTCGTCGGCTCATCCGCAATCAGAAGACTCGGGGAATTGATCATCGCCTGCGCGATCATCACACGCTGGCGCATGCCGCCGGAAAGTTCATGCGGGTATTTACCGCACAGCCCCTCCGGGTCCGGCAGACCGACTTCTGAGAGTGCCTGCACCACCCGTTCATGGATCTCAGCATTTCCGAGTTTCGTATGGATCCGCAGGCTTTCCCCGACCTGCCGTTCGATTTTCAATACCGGATTTAAGGAGGTCATCGGCTCCTGAAAGACCATCGCCATTTTGCTGCCGCATAGCTGTCTCCGCTTTTCCGGTTTCATGGTCACCAGATCTTCTCCCTGAAAACAGAGCGATCCGGAGGCAATCTCGGCGTCCTTCGGAAGCAGCCCCATCAGAGCAAGCGCACTCATGGATTTTCCTGACCCTGACTCGCCGACTACTCCGACGATCTCGCCTTTTCCGATCGAAAAGCTGATGCCCTTGACTGCCTCAAAGGTCGAATTTCCTTCTGGAAAACGGATCGACAGATTTTTTATCTCAACCAATGGTTCCATCTTTTCGCCTCCTTACTGCTGCATCGAGCGCAGCCCCTCGCTCACCATGCTGAATCCCAGAATAATCAGGATGATCGTCACGCCCGGTCCGATCGCGTACCACGGCGCATTGAACAGGTACGACTGCGCTTCGTAAAGCATTCTCCCGAGACTCGGCTCCGGCGGCTGGATTCCCAGTCCCAGATAACTCATACTCGCCTCCGCCAGCACCGCATTGTTAAATCCGATCGCCGCCGCCGTCAAAAGGCTGACCGCCGCATTCGGCAGAATATGGGCAAAAATAATCCGGATATGCCCTGCGCCAAGGATCCGCGCACTCTTGACAAAATCCAGTTCCCGGCACCGGATCACCTCACTGCGGACGATCCGGGCAAAACTCGGGATAAAAAGGATTCCCAGCGCCAGAATGATGTTGTAGCTTCCCGGCTTCGTCAGGCTGATGAAGATAAGCGCCAGAAGAATGCTCGGAAACGATAAAAGGATATCATTGAAACGCATGATCAGGTTATCGAAAAAGCCGCCGAAATAGCCGGTCAGCGCACCGACGATCGTGCCAAACACACACCCGATCAGAACCGTGCAGACTGCCACAAAAAAGGTGCTGCCGCTTCCCGCCATCACACGGCTCAAAATATCGCGCCCGAAGTTATCCGTTCCCAGCGGGTGTGCTGCACACGGCGCCAGATTGACTGCCATGGAGTCCATCGTCGTCGTCCCATACGGCGTCCAGAACTGTCCGATCAGGGCAACTGCCAGAAAGAACAGCGTGATCACGCCCCCTATCATCAGATTATAATTCTTTCGTTTCATTCGTCTTCCCTCTATTCTTCCGCCGTCCGGACTCTCGGATCCAAAACCTGATAAATCATATCAACCGCAAAATTGATAAGTACGACCACCGATGTGATATACAGCACGATCGCCTGCACAACCGGATAATCGCGGTTGGAGATCGAGCTGATCAGAAGTCTTCCGATTCCCGGCACGCTGAACACCTGCTCCGCCACGATGCTGCCGGCAAGGATCTCCGCGATTACCATCGCAAAGAACGTCACAACCGGAATCATCGCATTTTTCAGCACATGCCCGTACAATACCGCCGTTTCCGTATTGCCGCGGCTGTAGGCAGTCCGCACGTATTCCCGGTTCATCTCGGTCAGAATCGAGCTTCGCAGGAATTTCACCACCATCGCAATCTTCGGCAGCGCCACCGCGAGCGCCGGAAATAAAAGGTACTGTGCAGACTTTCCGAAATTTTCCGACGGTTCGATAAATTTACCCGGCTGGAACATATGAAGAATCAGTCCAAACACGTAGGTCAGGATCATGCCGAGAAAGAATGACGGCACCGCCATCAGAATCTGCGTCAGGCAGTTCGTCAGCGTATCGACCCATTTCCCGGCAAACCGGGCACTCAGGATTCCGAGCGGAACTGAAATCACCGTGATGATGAGCAGGGAAATGACTGCCAGAAGCACCGTGACCGGAAGCCGCTGTGCCAGAAGGGAGCGGACTGAGGTTCCCTCATACCGGTAGGACTCCCCGAAATCCCCCTGCATCGCATCGGTCACCCATCTTCCATACCGCTCCAGAAGTGGATCCTTTAATCCCATCTCATCCCGCGCCCGCTCTAACTGCTCTTCCGTCGCGTCCTTTCCCAGCCTGGAAAGTGCCGCATCGCCCGGAATCACAGAAAAAGCGGTAAACGTCAGGAAGGATATGACCAACAATGTGATAATGAGAGTTATCAGTTTTTTTATAAAGAATTTCATAATTCCCTCCTGCGTTTACCGCTTCTTATTCTGTTGTTATTTCCTGGTTACTGTTCACGGGCAGGCACTTTTGGAACCGAAAGTGCCGTAAGAAAACGTGGTAGCAACAGGAATTTGCTGGATTGTAACTGTATATTTTACTGCTCTACCTGATATAACAGGGACATATCCTCTGCTGCCGTCGGGTAGAAGGTGTAGCCGCCAAACTTCTTGCTGACTGCTACGAGGTTCGCCGGATCTTCGATGTAAACGGCTGCCGCATCCTCTGCCAGGATCATCTGCGCCTTCTTGTAGTTTTCTACTTTTACATCGTCATCAACGGTTGTGTATGCTGTATTAAATACATCGTCGTACTCAGTGTTGGAGTAATGCATGAAGTTCTTCGCATCGTCTGTCACATATTTCTTGAGCCAGTCGCTCGGTGCCAGCGTTCCGTCAAAACCGATGACGGTCGCCTGGAAGTTGCCTCCCTTGTATACATCCTGCAGCCAGGTGCTCCACTCAACCTGATTTAAGGTCACGTTGATGCCGACCTGGGACAGCTCATCCGCGATGATCTGCGCGCTGTCTACGTGCTGGCTGTATGAGCTCGGAACGGTGATTTCCAGATCAAAGCCATCTGCGTATCCGGCATCTGCCAGAAGCTCTTTTGCCTTCTCCGGATCGTAGCTGTATACGGTCTCTGCTTCCGGCTCATAGTATTTCGACATTGCCGGAATCATATGGGAGCCGATGATATGGCTCTTTCCGCCGAAAATAAAGTTGTTGATCGCATCGCGGTCTACCGCATAGCAGAGTGCCTGACGCACCTCTGTCTTGGAAAGCGGCTCGTAAGCGCTGTTTAAGTACATCGCATGGACGAGGTTCATGCTTCCCTGTACGATGTTGTAATCATCGCCCAGTGTCTCCGCCTGTGCGGAGGTTAAATATTTCAGAATGTCGATGGTGCCTGCCTGCAGCTCTACAAATGCGGTGTCCACATCGGCAATAAATTTAAATTCCACGCTGTCCAGGCTCGGAACGCCCTCCTGCCAGTAGCCGTCATATTTTTCCAGCTCCAGGTTCTGTCCCGGTGTGTAGGAAACATATTTGAATGGACCGGTACCGATCGGATTGCCTGCCGGGTCCTCGTTGGACTGCGGAATGATGGCAATCGTCATCATCGGAAGAAACTCTGAATAACTTTCTTTCAGGTTTACAACCAGTGTCTTGTCATCCTGCACCTCTACACTATCTACAAGCGAAGAAAAAGCGGAGGATTCGCCCTGAATCTCCGCATAACGATCGATGGAATATTTGACATCTTCGATGGTAACCGGTGTGCCGTCATGGAATGTGATGCCATCTCTCAATGTGAAAGTATAAGTCTTTGCATCATCGGAAATGGTGTAATCGCTGGCAACAGCCGGAATAAATCCGCCATCGGAAGTAGGCTTTACAAGCCCTTCGTACAAATTGAAAACCACGTCTCTAGTTCCTGCGTCCGTATCTACATGGGGGTCAAGACTAGCCAGGTCCTGCGTCATGCCATACACAACGCTGCCGCCTGGTACTGGTGTTCCTTCTGAAAGAGTATTACTGGTCTCTGCTTCGCTGGACTCGCCAGCTGCTTCTGAGGTGCCTTCTGCTGTCTTGCTGCCTCCGCATGCACAGAGTGAAGCAGATAACAAAAGTGCCATTACGCCTGAAAGAAGCTGTTTCTTTTTCATATCTTTGTCCTCTCGATTTCGTAATAATCTCTCATTATTAAATTGTCTTAGCCATTATAGCAGATTTTCATAGAAAATCAACTTTTCCAACATAATTTAGGACTTTCTCACTATCTTTTAGGATGTTTTTTGTTGAAATTTACGAATTGATCCGGCTCGAAACTGTCAAAAATAAAAACATCAAACTGTTTCCGGTGCCTGTTTAATTCGCCCTGGTTTTTAATCGTCCACGCCGCCATCTTACATTTGTAGAAATAGCGCAGCATTTCCACCGGAAGCGTGTTGCTGAACTGGCAGTTGTACGCAATGAAATCCGGTCTGCAAAATCCGTTCAGCATACAGTATGTAAGCATCTCCCGCACAATGACCGGTGTTTTCAAGCCCTCGCCGCGGTGATTGGTCGCAAGCTGTCCGCGCAAAACATTTGGACGATGGCGCTTAAACCAGCCGAGTGCCAGCGGACTGAACGATTCGATGCAGTACTCACCCGGATAACGGTCTAAAAGCGCCGCACATTTCTCGCACAGCTCCCGGTGGACAATCTCCGCTTTCAGCTCGATGATAAGCGGTGTGCGTCCATCCGCCAGTTCAAGCACTGTCTCAAAGGCTGGTATCGTCTGGGATGAACCAAACAAACGATAGCTTTGCAGCTCTTCAAAGGTACAGTCGCGTATCTTCCGGTCAACGCCCGCCGCCCGCTTCAGATCCCAGTCGTGAAATACGACCGGAACCCCGTCTTTTGTCAGCTGTACATCCAGCTCGATCCCATATCCCATCTGGATCGCGCGCTCAAACGCCGGGAGCGAATTTTCCGGACATTCGCTCCGGTTGTCATGAAATCCCCGGTGGGCGATGTATTGCCGCTCAAATGCCTGCATTCTCGCCTTCCGCCCCGTCTCCGGCAGCATACTGCAGTAAAACAGAGATAAGAGCGATATCGTCACCATCCCTGGAATTACGATTGTCATATGTAAATAGCCTCTTTTCTTTCGTCACACAACGGCTCTGCGCCGTCCTACTAATCTTCTATCTCCCAATGCACCTGGCTTCCACCATTTCCTTTTTTTACCACCAGCTTGTGTCCCATCTCCTCTTTCAGCTCCGTCACGTGGGAAATGATGCCGATCAGGCGTCTTCCTCCGGACAGCTCCTGCAGCACCTGAACCGCCCGTGTTCGTGATTCCTCATCCAGGGAACCAAATCCCTCATCAATGAACATCGCATCCACCTTCACGCTGCCTGCCGCATTCTGGATGACATCCGCCATGCCGAGCGCCATCGCAAGCGCCGCCAGAAAGGATTCTCCACCGGACAGCGTTTTGACGTCCCGGACCCGGTCAGTCACAAAGCTGTAGACATCCAGGTCAAGTCCCACTTCTCCCTGTTTTCCCAGATCGGCCAGACCGCGGCATTGAAGTTCAAAGGTTCCTTTCGTCATCCGGCGCAGGCGGCGGTTAGCTGCCTGTATCATCTGGCGGAAATACTGGCGCTGTACATACGTCTGGAAATCGATCCGCGCCGCGCCGCTCAGTTTTCCGTCCGCCGTCTGGTAAAGCTCGCTGATCTGCTGTTTTTCCCGGTCAAGCTGCTCCCGTTCCTGCAGATACACCCGAAGTGCCGCATATGCATCCTCGTTGCGCGTCCGCACCGACATATGTTCCCGGTGAAGGCGCGACCAGCGCGTTTTTTCCTCTTCCCAGTGCCGAATCGCCTGCTGGATTTTTTCTTCCGGATCTGTTTCCGAATCTGCTTCCATATGTTCCCGGAGCGAAGATAAGCTTCCCTCCAGCTCCCGGCATTTTTCCCGGCACTCCTGTGCTTTCTTATCAGCCGCTGTCACCGCCTCTGCAAGTGTTTCCAGCTCCCGGCTGCACTTCTCAAGCTCCACCCGGAGTGTCCGGCTGTCTTTCCACTCCAGCCGCTTCGAGAGTTCCTCCAGCTCATTATGTCTCATCTGGCTCTCGATCGCCGCCTGCTGCACCTCACTTCTTTTAAGCTCCAGCGCAGCTTCCAGCTTCTTCTGTCCGGCTCCGTTCGCCTCCCGTTTCTGCCGGATCGTTTCTTCCATGGCAATCCGGTCAGTATAAGTGGTTTCCGCCTGCCTGCATCGCCGGATTTCCTGTGCCATCTGCCGGAGCTCCTTCTCCAGAGCATCCACATCCGGCTGGGCTGCCGGGCTGTCCTGATTTTGGCCGTACAGTTTTCCCTGGATCTCTATCCGCCGTCTGCTCTCATGTTCCAGCGAGATCTGCGCCTCCTGGCACGCCTCAGCGGCTGTCCTCTGCTTCTGATCGGCATCATCCCGCCCGGCACGCAGCGCTTCCACCTGTTCCTCCCGGATCGGCTCTGTCTCCAGACGGCAGGGAGCCGGGTGTTCCAGCGAGCCACAGACCGGGCACGGTTTTCCTTCCTGCAGCTCTGCCGCCAGAAGTCCCGCCTGCATCGCCAGAAAGCGGCAGGACGCATCCTGATACAACTGATCTGACTGCTGGTACGCCCGCGCGGCTGCCTGAAATTTTTCCTGGCGTTTTTCCAGTGACTTCCTCCATGTCCGCTCCGCTTCGCAGCATTTCCCTAACTCCTGCAAAACCGCCTGGCGCCGTTCCATCTGCTCCCGCCGTCCCCGGCATTCTGCCAGGGCAGCGCGCGCCTCTACCGCCTCCCGCTCCTGGTTTCGAAGTATTTCTTCCTGTGTACGGCACGTTTCCAGCTGATTCTGCATTTTTTTCAGGTTTTGGGTCAGAGCCGTCCGCTGATGTTCCAAAGTTTCATATGCCTGCCGTTTTTTCTCCTGCTCCGCATAGAGCGGAAGCGCATCCTGCATCCGCCGGATCTGATCCTCCAGCTCCGGTTTCCGGCTCTCATAGGCTGCGGCAGCTTCCCGGCGCCCAGCCTCCATCTCCCGTCCAAATGCTTCCAAACGGCTCTTTTCTTCCAGTACCCGTTTTTCCTTTTTCACAAGCTCCAGATGGTTCTGTCCGGCGGCAAGCTTCTGGATTGCATTCTCTTCCAGTCTCCCCGCCTCTTCCTCGAGCCTCCGGCTTTCCTCCGACAACTGATGCAGAAATGCAAGCAGTTCCGCTCCATTTGTCCGGTACCGCTCTTTCAAAGACTGCCATCTTTCTTCCCACTCCGGAGCTACCGCCTCCTCCGTCCTGGGAACCGTCACCTGCCGGATGACTTCCTCGCACCGGGTCTTGTTATCCTCCAGCCTTCCATATAGCGTCCGATCTGCCTCCCGCAGCTTCTGCTGGATTCTACCGTAGATCCCGGTATGGAAAATGCGCGAAAATATCTCTTTTCTTTCTTTGGAGGATGCATGAAGCAGACGGATGTATTCGCCCTGCGCGATCATCGCGATCTGCGAAAACTGATCGCGGTCCACGCCCACGATCGCCCGGATCTTCTCATCGATCTCACGGATCCGGCCGGACATCTCACTTCCATCCGGCAAAAGCAGAGACGCTTTCGGCGCCACACTCGTCGCCGTGTATGCGCCGTCCTTATTTTTCCGCTTGCTGAGGCGCGTGTATGCCGGACTGCGGCGGATCGTATAATCCTGCCCCTTATCCTCAAACGTCAGTTCCACCCAGGTCTCCGCGTCCTCCGGTGCATACTGGCTGCGAAGCATCGCGCCCTCTCTCCCGGCGCCGCTCGCCGCCCCGTAGAGCGCAAACGAGATCGCGTCAAAGATCGTCGTTTTGCCTGCCCCCGTATCGCCCGTGATCAGGAACAATCCTGTCCCCGCCCGTTCGAAATCAATCTGCGTCACGCCCCCATAAGAGCCAAACGCCGACATTGTAAGCAGCTTCGGTTTCATACGCGTTCCTCCTCCTCTGCCTCTTCCACCATGCGCGCCAGAATCGTCTCCTGTTCCTCTGTCATCGGGCAGTGGCGCACCGCCTCATAAAAAGAGGCAAATGCCTGAAACGGCGTCACCGCCCCTTTTTCCTCCGGTTCTTCCTCCAGTCGTTTCCGCGTCCTCTCATTGTCCACCCGGATCTCCAAAATATGCGCAAATAACTCCTCCAGGCGTTCCCGGAAATCGTACATTTCTTTTTCGTCCGTCAGGACCACGCTCACATACGCGTCCGCGCGTCCGCTTCCATCCGGCATCTTTTCCATCGTATCTGAAAGCAGCTTGAGTTCTTCCAGTGTCCCCCGCACGCGCTTTACATCGGGATGGCAGAGAATCGGCAGACGGCGGATCTGCGGCTCACTTCCTTTTTCTCCCAGTTCCACCACCGTGATCCCCTTCTGATGGTGTTCTTCACTGATCGAATATTTGTACGGCGTCCCACAATAGCAAAACCGCTCCTGTCCTACCTTCTGTGCCCCGTGGATATGCCCTAACGCCGCATATTCAAACGGTTCCAGCACCGACGCATCGATCGCATCCAATCCTCCGGAGGTCAGCACCGCCGTCTCCGAATCGCAGGTTTCCGGATTCTGACCGTTCCAGACAAAAAACTGGTGCGCCAGAACCACATTGCGCTCCTGCTTCCGGATCGTCTCCCGCGCCAGGAGTTTCTGGAATGCATCGGTATAACCATTGGTGTCAAACAAATGGCGCACATGACCCGGACGGATAAACGGTACCAGATAAAAATGAACCGGTCCCCACTCATCTGTAAGTGTGACCTGCTTTAAATACTCCGTCCGATCTGCCGGCGGCAGCGCCGCGATATGGATCCGGTGGCGTGCCAGAAACGATGCGCCATACGCCAGCCGCTCCGGTGAATCGTGATTTCCCGCAATGATCAGGATCTCCGTCCCCGGACAGCGCCCGGATAGCTCGGTCAGAAACCAGTCAAAAAGCGTATACGCTTCCCCCGCCGGGACCGATTTATCATAAATATCCCCGCATATCAGAATCGCATCCGGCTTCTCTTCCTCCGCATATTTAAGTATCTGCAAAAACGCATTCTTCTGGCTCTCGCGCAGGCTATAGCCATTTAACATTTTCCCGATATGCAGATCAGAAAGATGAAATAGTTTCACGCAGGCACACCTCCTTTTTCTTTGATCCACTGTTTTTTTGATTTCCATTTTTTCCGCTTAAACATATAGGCATTTTCCGGACGTATATGGCAAAAAGCGCCGACACATCAAACCACTTCCCATGCCAGCGCCTTTTTTGGTTACTGTGAACCGTTACCTTTTTCTGTTTTGTTCTTCGCTCTTAATCCAGCTGGATCAATGCCATAAAGACCAGATCTTCATCTCCGGTATTGGCAATGCCATGACCCCAGCCATCCGGCGTGAAGGTCTTATCGCCGACGGTAACCGGACGTTTCGTTCCATTGTCATCGTACTCGCCCTGTCCCTTGATGATATAATACGTCTCGCTCTCGCCGTGGTGCTCATGATAGCCCAGGGAACATCCCGGTGCGATCGTTACCTCGGCAAACATCTTACATTTTGCATTTAACTCATTGTCATCCAGAATGTATTTTACAACTACCTGTCCTTTGCCGCCGTTCGCATTTTCCTTAACAACTGTCTTCATGCTGCTTCCTCCTCATCCTGTGCCATTCTTTCAGATTCGTTCGACACTATTTTTCTATGGAGTATTATAAGCGATTTTTTTCTCAACTTCAAGATCTCTACTTAAGCGCAATCCACATTTGTTGCAGTTCAGAAAATTCCTACTTGCTAAGTTCAATCCGCATTTCCAACTCGCTGTACGGAATTGTTACCTCCGGGAATCCTTCCGCATACGATGCAATCTCATACGGCGCATAATAGAAAACCACGCCCGTCTCGCTCAGATAAAACGGCGATTCGTAGCTGATGCCGTCTGCCACCGTATGTTCCAGATCCTCCGGTGATTCAAAGGCAAAATTTGTCTTTTCCGCCAGCTCCCGGAATGCCGCACCAACCTTCGCCTGCAGCTCCTCCACCGGATTCTCAACCACATCGCTCAAAGACAGGCGTGCCCCCGTTTCCCGGTCAAAGACAAAATACTGGCGGAACGGCGTTCCGTGTGCGCCGCCCGTATATTCATATCCATCCGCACGGACGCAGACATAATGATCATCCAGATACGTAATCGCGTCATCTCCGTCGATCGTAAGCGCCATCGAATAGACCGGCTGCGCTGCATCCGCCTCCTGCGGAAGTGTCTCTTCCTCCGATCCGTCCGATTCCGCCGTATCTATGCTCATCTCCGTGTCCAGATTCATGGAATCCGTCCGCGCCGCCGACAGAACCGATGCCTGCAGCTCCTGCATCGTCTGGTTCATCGCCTCGACCGCATCGCCCTCGCCGTCAAATACCAGCCGCTCTGCGTACACACTTCCCAGCTCCCGGCTTCCATCCGCACTCTTTAACGTCTCCGACTGCGCCTCGACATGCCCCAGCTCCCGGATCGGAGACTGGAACAGAACCGGCTCTAACAGCGTCGCTTCCCCGCCTGCCGCATCATCCAGCGTTTTTTCGCCCAGATAAACGCCGTAATCCTTAAACTGCTGGCAGTATGCCTGATTTCCCGTCACATAAAAATTACCATACATAGAAAAATCATTCGTCATGCCCGGCTCTTCCTCGACCGTAAAAAGCGCATTCTGCGCCTCGGCGGCATTTGCCGCTGCATCTGCCTCCGCATCCGCCGCAATCCGCTTAAACAAAAACTCTCCCGTGCTGGTCTGGGATGCCTGATTTTCCATCAGATACAAATATCCGTCCTGATACTGCACCAGGCTGATATTTTCCGCCGTCTCATATAAAAGCGTCCGTTTCTCCGGGTCGGAGACCTCATAGCGGTAACACTGCGTATTTCCATTGCCATCCCGAAGCAGGGCAAAGAATGCGTCCTTCGCAAACAGCACCGACGATGTATTCGTAATATCCGAAATCTCCCTCGGATGGCTGCCGTCCGCATCCGCAATCACCAGGCAGGTTTCATTCTGCACCGGCATATACCCAAACTGTTCCGTATAATATGGAAGAATCCCATTAAACAGCTCGCTGCAGCCTGCCGGAATCTCCCCGTAGATCGTGTCTGACGGTGACAGCTCTCCCGCTGTTTTGCCATTCTCATCGAGCGTATAAATGACATTCATGTTGTAACCCTTGACATACAGGCGGTTCTTTGACGCATAGAGCACTGACGGCTGATCCGTCAGATCCGCTAAATGCTCTTCCACACCGCTCTCCAAATCCAGCCGGTACAGCCCATAAAGCTCCGTGCCCTGTGTGCTGCCACTCTCCGCCTGTATCCGGTCAAAATACAGCCCGCCTCCGTAGACCCAGAAGGTGCTGTTTTCATCTCCTGTGTCAAACTGGCAGAGCGTCTTCATCTCGCCTGTCTCCTTCGAAAGGGAACGGATCTCCGTGCGGTATTTGAGGTACAGCATGCCATTCTCCTCCAGCACCCGATCCGCCGCTCCGAGCGCCGTGCTGACCGCGCCCTCCGTTTCCTCTGCCGCCTGTGTCTGCGCTGTTGTCTCAGCCGCCGGTGATTTTTTGCACGCTGACAGGGCTGCCGAAGCAGCAATCAAAAACACCGAAGCCGCCAGCACTGCCCTATACCCTGTCTTTTTCTGAACCTTTTTTCTCTGGTTCTGCTCTGTTCTTCCCTGATTCTGTTTCATTTCTTCCCGTTTCCACTCTTTCTGAGCCATCCGTCCAAACTCCCCACACTTTTTCTATTTTTCATCGGACCTGCGTCCGCTTTTTCTTCTGAATACAGGCGGAAATGGTGAATCCATCCCCGCCTGTCATACAGTGTACCCTGTTTTTTTTGCAATGTCAAAAGGTGTTCCAATATATTAAGTTATATTAATGAAACTGTAAGATTACAGTGCGCGGGTCTTTGACACCTGCATACCAGCTTTATGAGGCAATCGGCATTCCTACTGCAAATTATCCGGTCCGAATCCCATTGGCAGAAGCTCCGCCAGTGTATAGACCTTATATTCCTTCACGGAACGTGCCAGAATGATCTGAAATCTATCATCCTGGCAGAATTCCTTCATCACCTGACGACACACGCCACAGGGCGCACACCAGTCAAATTCCGAAGCTCCTTCCGGGCCTCCCACAACTGCAATCGCTGTGAAGCTGCGTTCACCCTCACTGACTGCCTTAAAAAAGGCAGTGCGTTCCGCGCAGTTTGTCGGTGTATAGGCCGCATTTTCAATATTGCAGCCACGGTAAATCCCGCCTTTTTCAGTCAGCAGAGCCGCCCCCACCTGAAAATGAGAATAGGGTGTATAGGCCATTTTCCGTGCTGCGAATGCTTCCTCGATGAGTGTTTCTATCCTCTCATTATTCATTCTTCGCATCCTCCTGAATCAAGATACGGATGGCTTCCACCGCTGTCCGGATTGCTGCCTCTGTATCATGGGCCTGTTCATTGGACAGGCCTTTTTTCGCCCGCTCCTGATTAGCCAGAACCAGGAAGCAGGCACCTACACGCACCCGAAGGAAGCTGCCTGCGATAAACAGTGCTGCTGACTCCATCTCCGATGCCAGGCATCCCATCCGAAGCCACGCCTGCCACTTATTTTCAAGCTCGTAGCTGACCGGCATCACCTCCGGCTCATGCTGACCAAAGAAGGAATCCTTCGACTGTACAACGCCCGCATGACAGCGGAACTTCAGATTCTTCGCTGCACGGATCATGGCATTCATAACATCCACATGGGGAACAGCCGGGTACTCAATGGGAGCGTACTCTCTGCTGGTTCCTTCCATGCGGATAGCTCCGCTTGCAACTACGATATCTCCGCCCAGTACATCCTCCTGCATACCGCCACAGGTGCCCACACGCAGAAAAGTATGGGCTCCGCACTTGGATAACTCCTCGATAGCGATAGCCGCTGACGGACCACCGATGCCGGTTGACGTCACACTGACTTTTACCCCATCGATGGTTCCCGTATATGTGGTATATTCACGATTATCCGCAACTAACACCGGATTCTCAAAATGTTCTGCTATCTTCTTGCATCGCTTGGGGTCCCCCGGCATGATGACATATCCGCCGATATCCTCCGGGCCGATTCCTGTGTGGTACTGTTTTCCCGTTCCTTCTGTATAATCAACCATATAATCGCCGCCTTTCTGTTTTTAACTTCAAGTCCAATGTCATTTATTTTATCTGATCCAGAATAGAAGTTCCGATGGTCCCCTCCGGCATTCTGACACCGAAATTATCCGCAATGGTCGCGCCGATAACGGCAAAGGTGTCACTGGTATCAAGCTTCCCACTTTCCGTATCCGATGGTGAATACGCAATAAACGGGACCTGCTCTCTCGTATGATCCGTTCCCTTGTAGGTTGGATCATTTCCATGATCCGCCGTCAGAATCAGCAGATCGTCCTCACGGAGTAGCGGCAGAAGCTCTCCCAGCTTTTTATCAAATTTTTCGATCTCTTCCCCGTATCCCACCGGATTTCTGCGATGTCCCCATAACGCATCAAAATCTACCAGATTGGTAAAGCAAAGTCCCTTGAAATCCCGCTTTGCGATATCGATGGTCTGCTGCATGCCATGTACACTGCTGTCGGAATGATTGCTTTCTGTTATCCCTTCTCCCACAAAGATATCGTTAATCTTTCCAACGGAAATCACATCATATCCGGCATCCTTCAGTGCATTCAGCGCCGTCGGTCCGGTAGGTTTCAAAGCATAATCATGGCGGTTACTTGTCCGCTTGAATTCGCCGCGCTTTTTGCCCACATAGGGTCTTGCGATAACACGGCCAACTCTCCACTCATCCCGCATAGTCAGTTCTCTGGCAATCTCACAGTAATGATACAAGGTCTCAAGTCCCATGGTTTCCTCATTGCCACAGATCTGAAGCACAGAATCCGCTGATGTATAGACAATCAGCTTTCCTTCATTCACTTCCTGTTCACCCAGCTCCTCCAGAATCTCCGTTCCGCTGGCTGCCTTATTGCCGATTATCTTTCTGCCGCAGCGCTTTTCCAGTTCGTCAATCAGTTCCTTGGGAAAGCCATGTTCTGTAAATGTGATAAATGGCTTATCCGTCCGGATGCCCATCATCTCCCAATGACCGGTCATGGTATCCTTACCATTGCTTGCCTCATTCATTGCCATGAAATATCCTTCCGGATGTTCTGCCGGCTTAACCTGCTTAAGGGCCTTGAGATTGGCAAGTCCCAATCTCTGCAGATTCGGAATATCCAGATGTTCCACTGTTTCTGAGATGTGCCCCAGCGTATCCGCACCGGCATCATCAAATCTGGCTGAATCCGCCATGGGACCGATTCCAAGGGAATCCAGTACGATTACAAATACACGATTAAAACGCATATCACTCATCCTTTCTACTAATTTTTGCTATATTTGATAGTTTACTTTTTTACACTCTCACACAGTCACGGGTAATTTCAGAAATGGAAGATACGCCGCACATAGCCATGGTATCTGCAAGCTCACTTCCGATCTTCTGGATATATGCTTCAACTCCTTCTCGACCTCCGCCATATACAGCTGTGACGAAAGGTCTGGCTATGATAACCGCATCTGCCCCCAGTGCCAATGCTTTAAATACATCGGTGCCGGAACGGATTCCGCCATCCACGAAGATTTTCATGGAACCGTCCACTGCAGTTGCTATTTCTTCCAGAACCTCTGCCGTTGCCGGGCACTGATCCAGGACTCTTCCTCCATGATTAGATACCACGATGGCTGCCGCACCGGCCTCTTTAGCCTTCAAAGCGCCTTTTACCGTCATAATACCCTTTACAATAAAAGGGACTCCTGCTGCCTCCACGATCTCACGAAGCTCCTCCACTGATTTACTTCCGGCCGGCGGATTGAAATTTTTCAAAAACGGAAGGCCAGCCGCATCGATATCCATGGCAGCCGCGAAAGCACCTGCATCCTTGACAAGCGCCATCTTTTCACGAATCATCTCCACATTCCATGGCTTCACTGTAGGAATTCCCAGTCCCCCTGCCTTTTTGATGGCTTCCGTGGCAGCCACCATCACATTGCTGTCCATTCCGTCTCCTGTAAAAGCAGCAATTCCAAACTCTGCACAGGAAGAAACTAATATATCATTGTAAGAAACATCATTCAGTGAATCGCCGTAATGCATATTCACGGCTCCCACCGGACCTGCAAAAAACGGATACTGAAAATTCTTTCCAAACAACGAAAGAGAGGTATCGATGGGACGTTTCTCCACCAGTGTATCCATCTGGACACGGATTTCCTTCCATTTGTCATAATTCCGAATCGCCGTATCTCCGATTCCTTTGGCTCCCGGACCCGGCATCTGATTCTTGCAGGCTCTTCCGTTGCATTCCGGACAGGCCTTGCAGTAATTTCCCATTTTTCCTCTTGCCAGTTCTAAACATTCTGCATAATTCATTAATCTGGTTACCTCCCTGTCACTTTCATGTGGTCTCGAAATCCTTTTGTACTTGATTCTGCGAGAAATTTTTTTGACAGCTGCATCATTTCCGGTAAGCAGCTGTCCACCACTCAAAACAACCATTTCACATATGATATAATAAAAACCTATCCCTTCTTCGGCCTCTTCTCAAATCCATGCACCCAATTTCCCCTTAAAAACAAAAACAGGAAAATCACGGAGCTGATGCTCCAGGTCAGTGGGTATGCCCAGAATATGACCCGGATATCCGGAATCAGACGCACTGCCAGTGTGATGTAGCTGACACGGAACAGACACCATACACAGAGCAGAACGATCATAGGCACGGCAGCATTGCCGGAACCCCGGAGTACAGCCGCGATACAGTGAGTAAATGCCAATAAACAATAAAACAACGCAATGGTTCTGGCCTGCATCACCCCATAATGTATCACATCCGGATCACGGTTGAATGCTGCAATCAGCACCGGTGCCGCCGTATATATGGTGATACCAATCAGTTCTGCAATGGAGATGGAGCAGAGGATACCGAACTTCGCACCTTTCTTTGCTCTGTCATACTGCTTTGCCCCAAGATTCTGTCCCACAAAGGTAGTTATCGCCATAGTAAAGCAGGTCACCGGCAGGAAGGCAAAACCTTCTACCTTAGAATAAGCTCCGCAGCCTGCCATGGCCATTTTACCGAATGCATTGATGTTGGACTGTACAAACACGTTGGCTATGGCAATGACTGAGTTCTGGAAACCGGAAGGTACACCATTCTGAATAATCTGCCTCAGCATATGTCTGTCAAAACGAATCTTCCTAAGCTCCAGCCGGTAATCTTCCTTCACCCGCATCAGATGCACCATACAGAGAATCGCGCTGACAAACTGGGATATAGCCGTTGCCAGGGCTGCCGATCCCACTCCCATGCCAAGTCCTGCGATAAAGAAGATATCCAGCACCACATTCACACAGGAGGAAATAATCAGATAAATCAGCGGATGACGACCGTCCCCCACCGACTGCAGGATTCCCACGAAAATATTGTACATGACTACACCCAGAGAACCTGCAAAATAGGTTTGAAAATATACAATCGATTCCGGAAGTACATCTGCCGGTGTTCCCATCAGTACCAGAATCTTCGGTGCCAGATACATTCCCGCAGCCGTCAGTGTGATTCCGGCCACCAGACCGAAGGCTGTGGTTGTATGAATCGCTCTCTGGAGATAATCCTTGTTTTTCGCCCCATAATACCTGGCAATTACTACACCGGCTCCCATGGCAATACCGTTAATAAAACCTACCATCAGGAAAATCAGGTTTCCCGACGAACTGACTGCTGCCAGTGCATTGCTGCCAAGATAATTACCTACAATCAGGGAATCCGCTGTATTATACAGCTGCTGAAACAGATTCCCCAGAAACAATGGTATGGCAAATAAAATAATCTTCTTAGAGATACTTCCCTCTGTCATCCTCGTTTTGCTTTCAGCCTCCATAAAACCCCCAAAATTAATCATATTTATGCACACAGTCGATGACTATTCATTGCCCCTCTGCACGCATATGTTCTCGATCTCATTATAGCCGACTGCCAGCAAATTCTCAATACTTCTTGCGCTGAGTGTGTAGCCATTGGCTGTGATTAACAGTGCTAATCGGAACACATCGTTTTTATGTTTCTTTATATTTTTGCTGTCAACCTGATCTCCATTTAACTTGCGTTCTTTTAAATCCAGCCACGCTTTCACCTTAAATGGTATCAGGCAAGTCGGACTTAATACCGGAATGCCATCAACCATCTTTTGTCCGGTTTTTAGCAACTCATAATACGCTTCATTTAAAAGAATTGCCGACAAACTAGATATTTCATCATCTATCAGAAGCGATGTGAGAACTGCATCATCTTCCAATATAATGAAATCCGGATTTCTGGAAAATATCTCTATCATATTAAGCAAAATTTCCACTCGATGAGTGGAAATTCTACAATATCTAAACTACTTCTTGAATTTATATTTTCCTTTTCCATGACCGGATACTGGTTCAATAATGTCTGTCTTTAGCAAATTAGAAAGAAGTTTTGCTTCCAAATACTCTGTTGTTTCGTGAATGCCTTTTTGCAGGTTCGTATAGTTTGCACGCACAAGTGCATTTCTGAAATACCAGGCGTTTTCTGCAAAAATATCATTGGTTGCAGAGAACCCAAGCGTCCTTACATAACAGTTGCCCCATCAAGCATCCATTCTTTCTTTGTGATGTTGTAATCTCTAATCTTTCCGGCGTGTTTATAAATACCCTGAAAGAGTTTACGGTGGATAGAGATATACTCGTTTGGCGAAAATGAAAACGCTGTTTCAGAAAGAATTTCTGCGATACGGGACGAAACCTTATCTGCTTCTTCGGTACGCTCGTCATCGGACAAATGCACTGGTCTTGTTTCATAAAAAATTGCGTCCTATGAAACAAAAACTCAAATTTGCTATTTTTATCCCCAATACTTTCTATTTTAACTTTATCATATATGCATCTATTCCAAAACCACTTCGACGCAAACGGTCAAACTTCGACCTAATTGGCATCTGGGGATCAAAAAAATGCCGCCTTACGCGACATTTTTTGAATCCGAATCTTATATTTAATTTATAATCACACCTCCAGCTTCCGCTTCTTTGCCAGCTTCTTCATCTCCTCCGCATTCTGCCGCACGGTCTCGGTGATCTCCGCGCCGCCCAGCAGTCTCGCAAGCTCGTCCACCATCGCCTCGCGGTCTAAGGCGCGGATGGAGGTTGCCGTCCGTCCATCGGACGCGGATTTGCGGATCTCGAAGTGCTGGTCCGCCATCGCCGCGATCTGCGGCAGGTGCGTGATGCAGATGACCTGACGGCATTTGGAGAGAATCCGCAGCTTCTCCGATACCATCTGTGCAGTCCGCCCGCTGATACCGGTGTCAATCTCATCAAAAATCAGCGTTGGAACCTGATCGGTCTCCGCCAGCACCGTCTTGATTGCCAGCATGATACGCGACAGCTCACCGCCGGACGCCACCATACCGAGCGGCCGAACCGGTTCGCCCGGATTCGTGGAAATCAGGAATTCCGGCTCGTCGATACCGCCCGCCGTGAAATGATCCAGCCGCCTAAACTCCATCTCAAACTGCACATCAAGGAAATTCAGTTCCCGAAGCCCGTCTGCGATCTTCTCCACCAGCTCCCCGGCAAACTGCTTACGCGCTGCTGACAATGCCTCGGAATGTTCTTTCAGTACTGCTTCCGCCTGTTCCAGTTCTTTTTCCGCCTGTTCCCGAAGTTCATCGTAATTCTCCAGTTCCTGCAGTCGCGCTTTCTTTTCTTCCAACGCCTGAAGTACCTCCGGGATCGTCTTCCCATACTTGGTTTCCAGGCTCCGGATCAGGTCAAGCCGCTCCTGTGTCTCCTGAAATGCCGCTTCGTCAAAGGTCATATCGTCCATATATCCGGCGATCTCTCTGGAAAGATCCGAAAGAAGGGAATCTACATCGCACAGCTCGTCACGGATCCCCTTCAATCCCTCGTCAAATGCCATCGCACCATCGATCTCACGGAACGCCCGCGACACCTCATCGCCGGACACCGCGTCATATGCCTGTGAAAGACTCTCAGCGATCCGTCTGGCATTGGAAAACCGCTTAAAATCGGCTGCCACCTTTTCCTCTTCGCCATCCTTTAACGCGGCATTTTCAATCTCCTCGATCTCAAACCGGCAGAAATCCATCTCCCGCAGTCTCGTCTCCTGATCGGATGCAAATGCGGCACATTTCTGTTTTAACTGCATATACAAGCGATAGGCAGCTTCCGTATTCTGTTTGAATGGGAGAAGTTTCTCCCCGCCATACGCATCGAGGATTTCCAGATGTTTTGACGCATTCACCAGCGACTGGTGTTCATGCTGTCCGTGCAGATCGATCAGAAGACCCGTGATCTCCCGCAGCCTTGCAGCCGTTACCGTCTCGTCGTTGATGCGGCTGATGCTCCGGGTCGGTGTGATTTTCTTAGAAATGATTAAAATTCCCTCTTCATCAGGGTAAACATCGTGTTCCTTCAGCTGCTCGCGCTTTCTCTCATCATCGATGGAGAAAACCAGTTCAATGTAGGCGCTGTCGCAGCCCCGGCGTATCATCTCTTTCGGTGCTTTTCCGCCCAGCGCGATCTGGACCGAACCGATGATGATCGATTTTCCGGCTCCCGTCTCACCGGTCAGAATGTTGAGTCCGTCCCCGAACTCCACCTCCGCCGAATCGATCAGAGCCAGATTTTTCACTCGTAAATGATAAAGCATCCGCTTTCCGTTCCTCCTTATCAGCGGTTCCCGCAAAAAATGCGTGAACCCACCTTACCTCATCCCGCAATCAGCTTGCGGATCTTGTCCATCAGCACGATCGTATCGTCCACCGTACGGACTGCACACATGACCGTATCGTCCCCGGCGATGCAGCCGACAATCTCTGAAAAATGGATGGCGTCGAGCGCTGCCGCGACTGCCATCGCCATGCCTGACACAGTCTTGATGACAAGGATGTTCTGCGCCATATCCATGGAAACGAAGCTATCGTGCAGAATACGGGTATATTTATCATTGAACGCCGTCTGAGGATGGAAAACCGCATATTTCTGTCCGCCGTTTTCTGTCTGGATCTTAGACAGCTTTAACTCCCGGATATCCCTGGAAACCGTTGCCTGCGTGACATTGTATCCCTCTTTATTCAGATATTCCGCCAGCTCTTCCTGCGTTTCAATCTCATATTTTCCAATCAATTCCACAATCTTGCTGTGACGTTCCATTTTCATGGCTCTGACTCCTTTTATATCTGTTTCATTTTGTTCCGTATATTTTCCAAAAATGGTACCTGTTTGAGCTGAATCAATGTCGTCTCGATCTCTGATTTTGCTATCTCGATTGTATCACCCGGCTCAATATCAACCACCGTATCGCCGTCAAAGCTCAGCGAAACCTTCGTCCGCCCGGTCGTCTGAATCCGCAGGCTCAAATGGTTATCCGGCGGCAGAACGATGCTGCGCGAATTGAGTGAATGCGGGCAGAGCGGTGTCAATACCATCAGATCCGCCTCCGGCGCCACGATCGGACCGCCCGCTGACAGGTTGTATGCCGTCGAACCGGTCGGGGTCGCAACCACCATGCCGTCCGCCGAATACTCGTTAAACAGCTGTCCATTGACAGCCAGCTCAAACCGGAACGCATCGATTCCCATACGGTTCAGGACGATATCATTCAACGCGATATCCTCCATGATGACCTTCCCGCCGGAAATCACGCACCCCTTGAGCATCATCCGGCTTTCCAGACGGTAGTGATCTTCCATCAGATCCCGCATGGCAGGCAGAATGTCCTCCTCATGCCCGATCTGCGTCAGATACCCCAGATGCCCCATATTGATGCCAAACAGTGGAATCTTCCGTCCCGCCAGATCACGCGCCGCCTGAATCAGCGTTCCATCACCGCCCAGACAGATCACACAATCTGTATCCTCCGGCACCGTCCGGCGATCGGTATAGCGGTATGCCGCAGCCACTTCTGCGTCCCTGCGAAGTCCATCATGGCGATCCAGACGGATGCAGCGGCAGCCCTGTTCTGCAAAAAAGCTGCAAATCAAACCGGCTGCCTCCTCTACGCGCGGCTTTTCGCGGTTTACAATCAGATAGAAATTTCTCATGTTTTGTCTAACTCCCTGTGAGCTTCCTCAACAACCTGTTCCGGTGAAACCGGACACTCTTTTTCCGCTTTTGCAAGTGCTTCCTCACCAGTCACAGTTTCCTCCGATGCCTGCTCCGGTTTATGCAGGTACAGGAGGTACTCGATATTTCCCTCCGGTCCCTTGATCGGGGAAAATTCCAGATTCCGGATCTCAAAACCGATCTCTGCCGCATATGCCATCACCATCTGAATGACCTCCAGATGCGTGCTCTTCTCGCGGACAACGCCCTTCTTTCCGACTTTCTCACGTCCCGCCTCGAACTGCGGCTTGATCAGTGCAACCACCTCGCCGCCCGGGCTTAAAATCTCCTTGACCGGACCTAAAACCTTCGTCAGGGAAATAAAGGAAACGTCGATCGAAGAGAAATCTACCGGCTCGCCGATATCCTCCGGTGTCACATAACGGATGTTTGTCTTCTCCATGCAGACCACACGCGGATCATTGCGAAGTTTCCACGCCAGCTGTCCATGTCCTACATCGACCGAAAACACCTTGACCGCGCCATTCTGCAGCATACAGTCGGTAAATCCGCCTGTGGACGCGCCGACATCCATACAGACCTTTTGATCCAGCGTCACTCCGAAATGCGTCATCGCCTTCTCCAGTTTCAGACCTCCGCGGCTCACATATTTTAAGGTAGATCCACGTACCTCGATCTTCGCATTTTCATCGAAGGTCGTACCCGCCTTGTCTTCTTTCTGATCTTCTACATATACAATCCCGGACATGATGATCGCTTTCGCCTTCTCACGGGATTCTGCCAGACCTCTCTTGACGAGAAGTACATCTAACCGTTCTTTCATTCTATGTTCTTCCTTCCGCTGCTGCCACTCTTTTGTTTCCCATCACGCTTCCGCGTCAGTCTCCAGCACACCTTCACGTTTCAGCTGCGCCAGAATCGAATCACTGTCAATTCCCAGCTCATTCCGGAGCACCGACACATTTCCGTGTTCGACGTAGGCATCCGGCAGCGCTATATTAACTACCTTGATCTGCGGATAATGCTTCTGTACATAATCCGTCACCCGCTCGCCGTAACCGCCGCGCAGGACATTTTCCTCCAGTGTCACGATCGTATGGTGCGTTCCTGCCAGATGGTCGATCACGTCGGTATCCATCGGTTTCACAAACCGCCCGTTGACCAGCGTACACGGCTGCCCGGCACTCTTTAATTTCTCCCGGATATGCTCTGCCGTGCTGACCATGCTTCCGACTGCCAGAAGCGCCGTCCCTCTCTCCTCATACAACATCTCGCTGACGCCATACTCGACCGGTGCCAGAAATTCCTTCAAACCCCGGTACGCCTCGCCCCTCGGATAACGGATCGCAATCGGTCCATCGTAGGAGATGGCAAACTGCAGCATCTTTTCCAGTTCCCAACGGTTTTTCGGCGCCATCACGCTCATATTCGGCACAGAGGAGAGAAATGTCAGATCAAAAATACCCTGATGCGTCTCCCCATCGCTTCCGACCAGTCCCGCGCGATCCACGCAGAACACAACCGGAAGATTCTGGATACAGACATCGTGAATGACCTGATCATATGCCCTCTGTAAAAAGGACGAATACACCGCCACCACCGGTTTCAGACCGGCTGCCGCCATACCCGCCGCCGAGGTAACCGCGTGTTCCTCCGCGATTCCCACATCGAAAAAGCGGTCCGGATATTCTTTCGAGAACCGTTTGAGCCCCGTTCCATCCGGCATCGCCGCCGTCACCGCCACGATCTTCGGATTTTCCGCTGCCAGACGGCAGATTTCTCTGGAAAATATATCTGTATAGCCCGGATGTTCCTTTTTCCGGAGCGGTTTTCCCGTTTCAATATCAAATGGTTCAACTCCGTGAAATGCCGACGGATTCTTCTCCGCCGGACGGTATCCCTTGCCCTTTTTCGTAATCACATGGATCAGCACCGCGCGGTTGATCTTTTTCGCCTCGCTGAAAATACGGATCAACCCCTTAATATCATGTCCATCCACCGGTCCCAGATACGTGATTCCCATATTTTCAAACCACATGCCCGGAATCAGAAGCTGCTTGATGCTGTTCTTTGTCCGGAGCAGCGTGCCGACCAGATCCGAACCGATCATCGGGATCCGCGATAACGTGCCCGCCACATTCTTCTTCAACAGATTGTAGCCCTCATCTGCACGAAGATTATTCAGATACCGCGACATACCGCCGACATTTTCCGAAATGGACATATTATTATCATTTAAAACAATAATAAAATTCGTCTTGAGCCGTCCCGCATTGTTGAGCGCCTCATACGCCATGCCGCCGGTCAGCGCGCCGTCCCCGATGACGGAAACGATCGAATAATCCTCGCCCAGCAGATCGCGCCCCTGCGCCATCCCCAGCCCCGCCGAGATCGAAGTTGAACTGTGTCCCGTGTCGAACGCATCAAACGGGCTTTCCTTCCGCTTCGGGAAACCGCTGAGGCCCCCATACTGGCGCAGCCCATCAAAATTATCCTTCCGCCCGCTTAAAATCTTGTGCGTATAGGACTGGTGCCCTACATCCCAGATAATCTTATCCTTCGGAAGATTCAGCGCGCAGAACATTGCAATCGTCAGTTCCACCACGCCTAAATTAGACGCCAAATGACCGCCTGTCCGGCTTGTCGTCTCGATCAGAAACTCGCGGATTTCCGCCGCCAGCTCCTTGCGTTCTTCCTCGCTCAACCGTTTTACATCCTCCGGTCCTTTTATCGTATCTAATACCATTCTTTCATCCCCCAAACCGTTTTCCACATCCGCTGTCGTCCCCGGTCTTCGATTGGATTTTTTATTTTTCACGGCTGACCAGCATCTCGATCAGCTCTTCGAGGAATTCATTCTTTCCAGGCAGGGAATAGAGGATATCAACCGCCGTCTCCGAAAGCTGTTTGACATCATGCTTCGATTTCTCGATTCCCTCCAATGTCACATAAGTGGTTTTATTGTTTTTCTCATCGCTCAAAACCGGTTTTCCAAGCACCTCCTGGCTGCTGGTAACGTCGAGAATATCATCCTGGATCTGGAACGCCAGACCGATCGCCGCCGCCATACGCTCTACTGTCCCGCACTCAGCTTCGCTCGCGCCCGCCATCACGGCTCCGATCACCATCGACGCCTCCAAAAGTGCTCCCGTCTTTAAACGGTAGATAAAATCCAGCTTATCCTTCGGAATCGGCTGATTCGTCAGTTCCACATCCACCGTCTGACCGCCGATCATGCCGTAAATACCCGTTTTTTCGGATAAAATCTGGATACAGCGTCCCACCTTTGCCGCATCCGGCGTCATCGCAAATGCCTTTGTCGCCGTCTCGATCGCGTAGATCAGAAGGGCATCTCCCGCCAGAACTGCCATATCATACCCATATGCAACCCAGGTCGTCTTTTTTCCACGGCGGTACTCGTCATTGTCCATACATGGAAGATCGTCATGAATCAGGGAAGATGTATGAATCATCTCGATCGCCGCCATCAGCGGCTCAATCTCTTTTCCCTGACCGCCAAACAGACGGTATACCTCACGCATCAGAATCGGACGAAGGCGTTTGCCTCCTGCCTTCACACTGTAATTCATCGCTTCAAAGATCGTTTTCTGATGCCCTTCCTCTGCCGGAAGATAAGAATATACAATCTCTTCCGCTTCCTTGACTGCCTGTGCCAGCCGTTCCTTTGCATTTTCCATCTCTGTCACGCCTCCGTCTCCTCGCCGTTTACGACCATAATCTGTTTTTCAACCTTATCTATCTTTTCACTGCAGGCGCGGACCAGACGCATTCCCGCCTCATACGATGCAAACGATTCTTCCAGCGTGCTGCGGCTGTCCTCCAGCGTCCGCATAATGCCATCCAGACGGTCAAACATTTCCTCGATCGAAAGTTCTTCCTTATTTTCTGCCATCGATCCTGCCTCCTGTTTTATCTAATATACTCTCGGAATCTTTCCTGAAAGAAAACGTGTTCTCAAATCTCTCTGTTATGATTCACATGCAACACAATGAACCACTTTTTTACCCAGGCAGGTTTTCCTGATAAACCTCCCGGATCTCTGCCTCCACGCGTCCATCTGGCAGACGGACGGTCAGCGTATCCCCAGCTTGCAATCCTGTCACTGTCTCCACACGTTTTCCATCTGCATCCGTCACGAACCCATATCCGCCGCTTATCTTTTTTAACGGGGAGAGCCCATCCATCCGGCTGCACACCAGTTCCAGACGATGGCGCAGATCGGACACCTTTTTCTCCATCTGGCGCGCCATCCTAACTCTCGCATCTTCCAGATACTGCCGTCTCTCATTTAACTGGCTCTGCGGACTGTGAAGCTGCAGGCGCAGACGAAACTGCTCCAGGCGATAGGCATACTGCTCCGCCTTCTGCTCCATCCGCTTCGTCATCTGCTGTGCCGCCGCAATGCACTGCTGCTCAAACAGGTGGTAATCAAAAACTGCCAGTTCTGCCGCCGCCGAAGGAGTCGGGGCACGCAGATCCGCCACATAGTCCGCGATCGTAACGTCTGTCTCATGCCCGACCGCCGAGATTACCGGCGTCCGGCACGCAAAAATCGCCCGCGCCACACTCTCCTCATTGAACGCCCACAGATCCTCAATCGAACCGCCTCCGCGCCCGACGATCAGCACATCCAGATGCAGCGCATCCAGGGTCTGGATCGCCCGCACGATACTCGGCGCTGCCCCTGCTCCCTGCACCAGTGCCGGGCAGAGGACAAGCTGCACGTAAGGGTTCCGCCGTCCCGAGATATTGATAATATCCCGGATTGCTGCTCCGGTGCTCGCCGTCACGATACCGACCGTTTTTGCATACTTTGGGATCGGCGTTTTATATTCCGGGGAAAACATCCCCATTTCTTCTAATTCATTTCTCAGTTTTTCAAAGCGCCGGAATAAATCGCCCGTGCCGTCCAGCGTGATCTCGCTGGCATAGAGCTGGTATCTTCCATCCCGCTCATACACTTCGATGCTGCCCTTCACGACCACCTGCTGTCCTTCTTCCAGACGGAACGTAAGTCCCTTCCGCCTACTGGCAAACATAACTGCCTGCATCGCTCCCAGACCGTCTTTCAAGGTAAAATAAATATGACCGGACGTATGATATTTGCAGTTAGAAACCTCGCCCTTGACCGAAATCCGGTTCAGGGCAAAGTCCTGTGCGAACATATTTTTAATGTATGCATTAACCTGCGAAACCGAATATACGCCAGCCATCGCTTATACCAGCTTCGCTAAAATGCCGTTGATAAATGCCGGTGAATCATCGCCGCCGAACTTCTTCGCCAGCTCGACCGCCTCATTGATCGCTACCTTCTCCGGTACATCGTCATCGTACTTGATCTCGTATAATGCCAGGCGCAGGATCGTCAGTTCCACCTTGCCCATACGTCGGGTAGTCCATCCCTGTGCAACCCCATCGATTGCCTTGTCAAGCTCCGGAAGCACATCCAGAATCTTCTCAACCTTGCTCTTTACGTATCCGCCGTCAAAGGTGTCTAACATCGGATTATGGATAATATCGCCGATTCCGCTCGGAACATCGTCCTCCTCTTTCGGCTCTGTAAAATATACATCCACCTGCTCCTGCATCTCATCCGTCGGGTAAAAATCCGCACAGAAAAGCAGCTTAAAGCAATGTTCTCTCAGTTCTCTTCTGGTCATACTAATCCTCCTGTTACCTGTTTCTATCCGTCTGATACGCCCGATTTGCTGCCTCGGTATCGCAAATATCCCTTTCGTAATCCGCTGCAATCGTTTTCTGAATATCCACAGTCTTTCCTGCATAATTGTTATATTTCTACTATTCTAATGTATCATTATACCGTATCCCCGGTTTTTTCACAAGAGTTTGAGAAAAAGAATCCGCCAAAGTTACTGTTCACGGGTAGGCACTTTTGAAACCGAAAGTGCCGTAAGAAAACGTGGTGGCAGCAGGAATTTGCCGTATTTAAATGCGAAGCCACGGCAAATTCCGTCACTGGGCACGTATGCGTGAACAGTAACCCGCCAAAAAAGCGGCATCCCTGCTGAAGCAGAAACGCCGCTTTTATATCATTTACAATCTTATCGATTGCTTATGCTATCCAATTTTTATTCATCCACGCTGTAGTTCGGAGCCTCTTTTGTGATGTGGATATCATGCGGATGGCTCTCTTTTAAGGATGCTGCGGAAATCTTGATGAAACGTCCGGTCTCCTGAAGAGTCGGAATATCCGATGCGCCGCAGTAACCCATACCAGCACGCAGACCGCCGAGCATCTGGAATACGGTATCTTCTACCATTCCCTTGTATGCAACACGTCCTTCTACACCCTCCGGAACGAGTTTCTTCGCATCGCTCTGGAAGTAACGATCCTTGCTGCCGTTCTCCATCGCTGCGATGGAACCCATGCCGCGGTATACTTTGTATTTTCTTCCCTGGTACAGCTCAAAAGTTCCCGGGCTCTCGTCGCATCCTGCAAACATGGAACCCATCATGCAGACGCTGCCGCCTGCTGCGATCGCCTTCGTCAGATCGCCAGAATACTTGATACCGCCGTCTGCGATGATCGGAATGCCGTACTCTTTGGCAACTGCATAGCAGTCCATAACAGCGGTGATCTGCGGAACGCCGATACCTGCTACGACACGGGTCGTACAGATGGAACCCGGTCCGATACCAACCTTGACCGCGTCAACGCCTGCCTCGATGAGAGCTTTTGTTGCCTCTCCGGTCGCTACGTTACCTGCTATTACCTGCAGATCCGGATATGCTTCCTTGATCATTCTGACACAGTGAAGAACATTCTCAGAATGTCCATGTGCAGAGTCGAGAACAACTACGTCTACTTTTGCTTTCACCAGGGCTTCCACACGATCCAGCACGTTTGCAGTGATACCTACTGCCGCGCCGCAGAGCAGACGTCCCTGTGCATCCTTTGCAGAGAACGGATACTTGATCTGTTTCTCAATATCCTTGATAGTAATAAGACCCTTGAGGTTAAAATCCTTGTCCACGATCGGAAGCTTCTCGACACGTGCCTTGGCAAGAATCTTCTTTGCCTCCGTCAGGGTGATGCCCTCCGGAGCGGTAACCAGATGCTCAGAAGTCATGCACTCTTTAATCTTCTTGGAGAAATCTTCCTCGAACTTGAGGTCACGGTTTGTGATAATACCAACCAGTTTTCTTCCCTCTGTGATCGGAACACCGGAAATCCGGAACTTGCCCATCAGCTCATCCGCATCCTTTAATGTATGCTCTGGGGATAAATAAAACGGGTCAGTGATTACACCATTCTCAGAACGTTTTACTTTATCGACCTCCTCAGCCTGCGCCTCGATCGACATGTTCTTGTGAATAATACCAATTCCACCCTGTCTTGCCATTGCAATCGCCATGCGGTGCTCTGTAACCGTATCCATGCCGGCACTCATCAGGGGGATGTTCAGCTGAATCTTCTTGGTCAGATGTGTCGTCAGGTTTACCTGATTCGGAATAACCTCAGAATAGGACGGCACAAGCAGGACATCATCAAATGTAATGCCATCGCCAATAATCTTACCCATTATATTACCCTCACTTTCGTAAATTTTAAACACTGGACATTGAAAACTGTCTGATGTTAATAATTGATTTTAGCAAGTTTTTTGAAATATGTCAACCGGAGAATAAAGGGGTTGACGATAGAATTTACTTACGCCATTTAATTAGTGTATCTTATAAATAATACCAATCAGATAAGTATTAATAATGCAGTCATCTTTAGCCTCATTTCCCTGCCAATTTTTTTACCAAAAAAGAAGGACTGCCACACCTTCGCATAGCAGTCCTTCTCTCCTCTGGCAGCTGCCTGTCAGAGATTCTTTCTATAAATTACCATTTTTATTTTCTACATTCGATACTGCATCTCTGATGTAACATCTTCCGCCATTTTCCGGCTCTCTTACTTACATCATGCCGCCCATGCCAGCGCCTGCTGCCGGACCTGCCGGTGCATCTTCTTTGATGTTGGCAACTGCGGACTCAGTTGTAAGCAGGGTAGATGCAACGCTGGTTGCGTTCTGCAGGGCACTTCTGGTTACCTTTGCCGGATCCAGGATGCCTGCTTCTACCATATCTACGTATTCCTCATTGTAAGCATCGTAACCTACGCCTACCGGGGACTCTTTTACCTTGTTGATGATAACAGAGCCTTCCAGACCTGCGTTTGCTGCGATGTGGAACAGCGGAGCTTCCAGAGCTTTCAGGACGATACGGCCGCCGGTCTTCTCGTCGCCTTCCAGTCCGTCTACTACCTTCTGAACTTCTGCTGCTGCGTGAACATATGCAGATCCGCCGCCTGCGATGATGCCTTCCTCAACAGCTGCCTTTGCTGCGGACAGGGCATCTTCCATACGCATCTTAGCTTCCTTCATCTCAGCCTCGGTCGCTGCACCAACACGGATAACGGCTACGCCGCCAGCCATCTTAGCCAGTCTCTCCTGCAGTTTCTCACGGTCAAAATCAGAAGTGGTTTCCTCAATCTGAGCCTTAATCTGAGCCACACGGTCTGCGATGGCTTTCTTATCGCCGCAGCCATCTACGATGATGGTGTTCTCTTTCTGAACTTTAACGGATTTCGCACGACCAAGCTGATCCATGGTGGTATCCTTTAATTCAAGTCCCAGTTCCTCGGAAATAACAGTACCGCCGGTCAGGATTGCAATATCCTTTAACATTTCTTTTCTTCTGTCGCCGTAACCCGGAGCCTTCACACCAACAACGGTGAAAGTACCTCTCAGCTTATTGACAATCAGGGTGGTCAGCGCCTCGCCCTCAATGTCCTCAGCGATGATGAGCAGCTTGGAACCAGACTGTACCAGCTGTTCCAGCAGCGGCAGAATCTCCTGAATGTTGGAGATCTTCTTATCGGTAATTAAGATGTACGGATCGTCCAGAACGGCTTCCATCTTCTCCATATCAGTTGCCATGTATGCAGATACATAGCCACGGTCAAACTGCATGCCTTCTACCAGATCAAGCTCGGTCTTCATAGTCTTGGACTCTTCAATGGTAATAACGCCGTCTTTGGAAACCTTCTCCATCGCGTCTGCTACCATCTGGCCTACTTCCTCATCAGCGGAAGAGATAGCAGCGACTCTTGCGATATCTGCCTGGCTCTTAACGTCCTTCTTCATGCCTTTGATTGCCTCTACGGCTGCATCTGTGGCTTTCTTCATACCCTTTCTCATGATGATCGGGTTAGCACCTGCTGCCAGGTTCTTCATACCTTCGTTGATCATCGCCTGGGCCAGAACGGTTGCGGTTGTAGTACCATCACCAGCTGCATCGTTGGTCTTGGTTGCTACTTCCTTCACCAGCTGTGCGCCCATGTTCTCAAACGGGTCTGCCAGCTCGATCTCCTTCGCAATGGTCACACCATCGTTGGTAATGAGCGGAGCGCCGAAGGATTTATCCAGAACTACGTTTCTGCCTTTCGGTCCTAATGTAACTCTTACGGTATCTGCTAACTGATTTACGCCCGCTTCCAGGGCTTTTCTGGCCTCTACGCCATATTTAATTTCCTTTGCCATGGTTATCAACCTCCATAATTTTCTTGAATAAACGTTCCGATCAGCATCTGTCTTCCAGACATCCTGCCCATCGATTAACCGATAACAGCCAGAATATCATTCTGTTTTACAATGACATATTTCTCATTGTCCAGCTCAACTTCTGTGCCTGAGTATTTCGAATAGATAACTTTATCGCCAACCTTTACCTGCATCGTGATTTCTTTTCCATCTACCACTCCGCCAGGACCAACCGCGATTACCTCTGCCTGCTGCGGTTTCTCTTTTGCCTGACCCGGAAGAACGATACCTGATTTGGTCGTCTCCTCTGCAACTAACTGCTTTAATACAACTCTGTCAAATAATGGTGTTAACTTCATTATTGGCTCCTCCTTATCCATCCAAATTTATTCCATCTGATTGCTTTTCTTTCGTAATCAGATATGTATCTTCTTCTTACGAAGTATGTTATAACACGTTCTGTTAGCACAGTCAAGTGTTGAGTGCTAAAATTTTAGTAAATTTTACGGGGAGAACTGAAATATTCCCTTTCTCCCCGTTCTATTAATTGCTCTCCTCAAATGCCTTAATCGCCGCAACCGTTCTCTCATAACACTCTTTTACCGCTGCAAAATCTGCCTCGTATCCGGTCAGTTCTCTGCCTCTCAGTTTTTCGGTCAGCGCTGCGCTTACCTCATAGAAGGCATCAAAGCCCAGGTTCAGACAGATTCCTTTCAGGGTATGTGCCGCGCAGAATGCTTTCTCCGCATCCTTTTCTTTCAATCCATCCTCCAGATCCTGAAAGCTGGAATCGCTCAGAAACTTGATGGCAAATTTTTTCACCATCGCCGCACCTCCAAAGCGTTTCTGAACTCCTTCAAAATCCCCGCCCATTTCTTTGTAGCATTCCTGAATTGTCATGACAGCCTCCTGTTATTTCTCTTCCTCAGTTTTCATACGGCTCAGCTCCTCGCCCGCAGTTCCATACTCTTTTTCAATCGCCCGCGTCACCGCGCCGAAAAACTTCTTCTGCGAATTGTCATAATGTTCAAATTTCTTATTTTTTCGCCCCGGATCACTCATCTCACTCCGGTATGCTGCCTCCTGCAGCTCCTTTTTAATATGATCCTGAATCTCACACAGGCACTCAAGCAGGAGCGGGTTAAATGTACCACACTCTCCGTTGCAGATCATCTGCACCGCCTCCTCATGAGAATAAGCCTTTTTATAGACGCGCTCACTTGTCAGCGCATCATACACATCCGCCAGCGCCACCACCTGCGCTGAGATCGGGATCTCCTCCCCTTTTAGACCATCCGGATATCCTTTTCCATCATAGCGCTCATGGTGCCAACGGCAGATCTGGTACGCCACTTTCATCAGCGGCTCATCCTCATACATCTGAAGATTCGCAAGCATGTCCGCACCGATCACTGTATGTTTTTCCATGATCTTACGTTCCTCCGGCGTCAGACGACCCGGTTTATTCAAAATCTTCTCGTCAATTCCGATCTTTCCGATGTCATGCAGGGATGATGCCGTGCTGATCAGCATCCGGTTCGACCAGGACAAGTGATATTTGTCCGTCTTCCTGACGAGCTGTTCCAGAATCATCGTCGTCAATGTATTAATATTGAGTACGTGCATACCGCTCTCGCCATTTCGAAATTCCACGATCTCGCTCAGGACACTGATCAGCATCCGGCTATTCTTCTCTTTCTCAAAAACCTGGTTCGTTACCATTGCCACCAGGCGGCGCTGTTTCGCATACAATTTGATCGTATTTAAGACACGCCGGTGTACAACCTCCATATCGAACGGGCGCTTGATGTAATCAGAAACGCCCCACTCATACGCCTGCTTGATGACCTCGCCCGAATCTTCGCCCGAAATCATGATAACCGGGATATCCCCGATCAGGTTGTTGCGATTCATGTATTCCAGAACCCCGAAGCCGTCCATCCCCGGCATGACGATATCGAGAAGAATCAGGGAAATCTTCGTCTCATAACGGTTCAGCATGTCGAGACATGCTGAACCATTTTCTGCCTCCAGAATCTCGAATTCGCCTTTCAGCATTTCTGAGAGAATCATACGGTTCATCTCCGAATCGTCCACGATCAAAATGCGGTAACGACTCGCATTGCGCCGCCCGGCTGCCACGCTCTCCTCCGGTGTTCGCTGTCCATCTTTCTCAGTCACAATCGTGTTCTTGGAGGTCTTCGCCTGATACATATATTCGTCCGCCCGGCACATCGCCTTCCCGACTGTCTCCCCGTTCGTCAGCGTACCACCGATGCTGACTGACAATTTCAGTTGCGGATATCCTTCAACACTCATGTTTCGGATCACATCCTGAATCCGGTACAGCTTCTCAACAAATGCCTCCAGACTGATGCCTGGCATCACAAGCAGAAATTCATCCCCGCCATAACGCACCAGGCGGTCCGTCTTACGGACACAGCTTATAATCGCCGTCGACACCGTCACCAGCACTTTATCGCCCGCCACATGCCCATATATATCATTGTGAGTCTTCAAATCATCCAGATCGATCATCGCGATACCGGCATCCATCCGCTGCTCTTTTAACTGATCTTCAAAATATCTCCGGTTGTAGCTCCCCGTCAGTGCATCCGCATACAGCTCGCGCCTGTAGTGTGCAAATTTCTTAACGAGTGCTTCTCTTCCCTCTGTGTCAAGAAGTGTCTCATCATCCAGACAGGAAATCATCTCCACCACACAGGGAACTCCATCCACCTCCAGATACTTCGCAATGACCTGATACATCTTCAGACCGATAAATTCAAGCTTCGTGCACTGTCCCTTCATCGCAAGCGCGCGCTGTGCCACACAATTCTCACAATTCTTTCCTTTTTCCCAGAACGAATAACATTTGCAGTCCTCAGATCGGAGTTCCCCGTTCCTCACGTCCATCTTATGGAGCAGATCTTTATCTAAAATACGTACAACCGTAAATATCTTTTCCATCTGCGCAATCATTTGTTCCAATTCCTGCGCCGTCATCTTTGTATTGGAATTCATCATTTTATTTTTATCACCACCTGGCAAATATATTATTTTATTCTACATGATTTCCGGTATAACAACAAGCGTTTTTCTCATGCTTCCTGCACATAACTACCGCCCCTGTGTTACTGTTCACGCATACGTCCCCCATAACACGTGATTCACACATATCCCGGTGTTCACAAAAGATTCCCTTTATTTTTTAGGCGTTTCGTATTACAATAAGGATATCGAATCGTATAGAGAGGAGTATCAACCATGGCAAAAAAACATTTTGGTAAATTACTGACACTGGCAGCTATCGTCGGCGCTGCAGCAGCTGGTGTTTCTTACGTCTTACAGTATAAATCATTCCACAAGGAACTGGACGAGGATTTCCACGACTTTGAAGATGATTTCGATGATTTTGACGATGCCGGCGATAAAGAAGCTTCCAAGACTTCTGATACAGCTGCCTCCGAACGCAGCTATGTTTCCTTAAATCCGGAGAAAAAGGAAGCTCCGGCTGAGACTCCAGAGGAAACTTCTGAACATTCTGAAGAAAGCGAAAAAGCTCCGGCTGATGCAGATGTCTCTTCCGAAGAACCAGTCAAAACAGAAACCGTCCGCGCAGATGCTCCGGTTTCCGAGGACGGCGAAGCTTCTTCCGAGAAAGAGGATTCCGACGCAGCCCCGGATGACAGCACAACCGTGACGGTTGAGGAAATCACAGAATAACACAGGAGGATTCTTTGCATGATACAAAGTCTTCTCCGCGCGATGGAACTTCTGGAACTTTTAAAAGAAGCCAACCACAAATATTCCATCGCAGAACTTTCCGAATCAACCGGGCTTCCGCCCAGCACGATCCACCGGATTTTGCAGACATTTTGTGAAAAAAAATACGTGATCCGCGATGAACACGCGCACACCTACCAGCTCGGTCCCGCCCTCATCTCTCTCGGTCGGGCGGCGGCTGACAATGTGCGGATTCAGGATGCGGCGCTTCCGATTCTCAAGAACCTCTCCTACTGTACCCGTGAGGATTCCTATCTGATCATCCAGGTTGGCGACAAGGGACTGGTACTTGACAAAACGGACGGTCCGAACCACCTCAAGGTCGTCGAAGAATTTGGCTATGAGATGGATCTGCACTGCGGTGCGATCCGCAAGGCGCTTCTGGCTTTCCAGAGCGACGAATACATCCGCCGCTATCTGGACACACGCTTAAACCGTCCTGAGGCATTTCCAAAGGCGGATCCCGCAGAATTGGCAGAAGAACTCCGCACCATCCGTGAGAAGGGCATTGCCGTTTCCCACGGCGAATACGTCCCGGATGCAGTCGGGATCGGTGCTCCCATTTACGGTATTGACGGACGCATTTCCGCTTCGGTCGGAATCATCGCACCGTATTCCCGTATTGAAGATGACACACATCTTCTGCACCTGCAGGATCTGGTTCGCCACAGTGCGGCAGAATTGTCCTATTATATGGGACATACATTTAAGCAGGAGAAATAAAATCACGGTTCACGGGTAGGCACTTTTGGAACCGAAAGTGCCGTAAGAAAACGTGGTGGCAGCAGGAATTTGCCGTATTTAAAGGCGAAGCCACGGCAAATTCCGTTACTGGGCACGTATGCGTGAACAGTAACGAAATAAAAACAGGGGGGATATTATCAAAGATTCGGGTATACATCATATCCGGAGCTTTGAGATATCCTCTTTTTTAATAGTTTTTGCAAAAAGGAGATTTCACTTTATGATTAATAAACGCTTATTTTTAGCAGGCTTAACAACTGGTCTTCTCTCCCTCTCCGCCGCTTTCCCGGCGATGGCAGGAAGCTGGAAAAATGGAGCTGGTGACAATGCTGCCCGCTGGTGGTACGACAACGGTGACAACACCTGGGCGGCAAATGGCTGGCGCTGGATCGACGGCAACCAGGACGGCGTCAGCGAATGCTACTATTTCGACGCCGAAGGCTGGCTTCTAACCGCCACCACGACACCGGACGGCTACAATGTAAACGCAGACGGCGCCTGGACGGTAAACGGCATCGTTCAGAGCCGCCAGACTGCGGCTTCCAATGAATTCGATAACGAAAGCTGGGACGATTTCCAGAACAGCTCCTCCAAAAAGACGAAAAAAACAGCCACCAGCTCCAGCAGGACGCCAGATTCCGGAAGCTCTGACTCCAGCACCGGCTCATCCGAAGATTCTTCCAGCGATGATAGCAGCAATTCCGCCAGCTCCGGTCCGTCCAAAGAAACCTCTTCTACTTCCGGAGACAAAAAGCCGGATGCTCCAAAGAAGAACTCCAAACAGGAACCAGACAGCGGCTACCGCCAGGGGTCTGTGACGGATGAGAAAATTGCAAATAATAGTTCTTCTGACTCCACAGAGGAATAAATAAACGTGTGCCGCAAGACACACAAACAAACGCCCCCGCAAGGAAATCTCCTGCGGGGGCGTTTCTATCTCATCATTCAGTTTCCCAAACGAATCTTCTATTATTTCTGAAGTGCAAGGACATCAGCGAATGCCTGAATAGCAGTGCTTGCCTGACCGAAGTCTCTCATCTGCTGGTCGATACCCAGTTTGATGTGCGGAACACCTGCATCGTTCAGAGCTTTCTTCAGGTACGGATACTCCATCTCCTCCGGATCACAGAACTGCTGCATGAACAGTACCAGACCCTGAGCGCCGCTCTCCTTAACCATGTTAGCTACGAACTCACCACGACGGTTCTTGTTGGATTCCGGATCGTACAGAAGTACTTCGTAATCGATGTTAGCGAACTGTTTAGCCAGTGCTCTAACCGGATCCAGCTCGTCTTCCGGAGCGTCTACACGGAAGGAACGTGTCTCGTGTGCTACATCATCTGCAGCGATAGCGATGTTGTTCTCTTCGAAGATAGAAAGCAGCTTCGGATTATCACAGATAATACCGGAGGTAACAACCTTGGTTCCCTTCCAGTCACAGACAGGAAGTTTAGCCAGCTCTGCGTTCAGCTCGTTCAGCTTTGCAGTGTATTCCGGCTTCTCCATGAAGTAGAATGCCTTCAGAACTGCGGAACGCTTGGTTGGTGTGATAACATCACAGTGCTCGTTAGCCAGTTTTACGAACTCACGGCGAGCTGCACGGCTCTTGTTGTATACAACGATAGCATCCTGGATGTCAGAATCAGTAATCTTTCTTCCAGCGATCTCTTCCAGATCAGCTTTTACATGGTTGTACTGATCGATACAGAACTGAAGACCAAACTCTTCGAAACGGTTCTGCGGATGAGCTAAGAAGATAACTTTCATCTTGTCGCCCATAGCTACACGGAAGTTCTGGCTCATCGGACGAAGAGTATCACAGATAGTAGGTGTGATAATACCGTCTAACTGATCCATAGTTCCATCCAGCAGCATCTCCAGAGCTAACTGAGCGATGGTGCAGTAGAAAGTAGCGCAGTACTCTTTTGCACGGCTGATGGTCTTAGTGTTGGAACCCCACATACCCATCGGAACGATACCAGCGGCATATACAAGCTCTTCCGGAGCGTAGTAAGGAAGAACACCAACTACTTTTTTGCCCTGAGCTTTATATTCAGCAAGCTGCTGCTTCGGAGTTGCAGCTTTTACCTTAAATTCTTCTAATAATGCGTTAACACTCATGGTTATTTAGCCTCCTTTGCCTGCTTATTTGCTTCCATTGCCTCAACCAGACCCTCTACACGAGTCTCGTACTGAGCAGCATTGAAGTTACGCGGGTCAGCCTGATCGCCGTCGAAACCAGCACACGGGATACCCAGGTCAGCAGTAAAGCGACGCTGCATCTCAGCCATGTAACCACTCCACGGTTTACAGCTTCTGTTGTAGTGAACCAGAACGCCATCTACCTTGTTGTCACGGCAGATGCCTTCACGCCAGTCAACACCCTGCTCGATGCAGACAGAGTTCGGAGCTTTGTAGTAAGCACGAGCCATCTCATCGATGTTGTTGTAAACGAAACCGAATGCCGGAGCATATACAACGGCAGTAACGTTTACACCGTGGGTCTTCAGCGGTTTGAACAGAGCCGGCAGTTTCGGCCAGCACGGAATACCCTCGAACATAACACGGTATTTCTCCGGGAACGGAGTTGTGGTCTCACCCTTCTTAACTGTCTCTTCCAGGTCTTTTGCAAGTAATTCAAAAGCATCACCAGCAGCTACAGTAGCACGTGCAGTTACAACGTCTGCCATGTGGTTGAACAGGTCAAATCCACTATATGGAGCCGGTTTGTACTGCAGGAAATCACAGACTTTCAGCCAAGCCTTAGCGGTACGGTTAGCGTTTGCACAAGCCTGCTCGAACTTCTTCTCGTCGAACTTCTTGCCTGTCAGCTCTTCCAGCTGTTTGATAGCTTTGTCGAACTGAGCGCGAACGTATTTAACATTCTCATCATGAACATCTACCGTATTGTTGTACGGGATATCGATCATGATCAGCGGAATGTTACACATACGAGCGATGTTCTCATACCATTTTGTCATACAGTTACAGATGTTGTTGCAGCAAAGAACGAAATCCGGCTGCGGAATACGCATCTGACGAATCGGAGAAATAGCCTCAAGACGTTTCTCTTTTTCCGGACCATCCGGGAGTTTTTCAATCTCAAGCAGGTTGTCCAGCTGCAGATACGGAGTCTGAGTCTTCGGATCCTTCTTCGGTTTTCCGTCTTCACCCATCACTACGTTGCCGTCAGCATCTTTTAATGGTTTACCTGTGCTCGGATCGATGATGTATTCACCAGTCTCCGGATCATACTTACGGGATACACGTACACCAGCTGCATATGCAAGGCTGATACGAGCATAACCGCAGATATCGTTGTCATATCCAAGATCCTCAGCTGCCTGGCACATCAGCTCACCGTAACGGTTAGCTGCGATACCAGCTGCCTGGTTCTCCGGATACATAACGTGTAAATCAAATGCTGCTGCAAGCTCACACGGGAATTTGGAAGAAGACCATCCAACTAACTCGCCTCTTGCTTTGGCCTCACGCGCCTCTTTATGTACGTCATCTACGACTTTACGAAGCGCAAGAACACCAGGACTAACTTGTTTTGCCATAATAATTATCCTCCATTCTTAAAAATTAACTTAGTTACTTCTGACGGCTGGCTACCTGATATGCCATCAGGGCTGCGCCAAGCGCGCCGTTATACTGTGTCAGCGGGGATGTATAAATCTTTACGCCAAGCTCAGCCTCAAGCGCATCTACTACGCCCTGGTTCTGAGCCACACCGCCTGTCATAACGACATCCGGCACTACACCGATTCGGTGGGCAAGACCCGTGACACGATGAGCCACTGAACGATGAATACCGGCAATGATATCACATTTATCCGTTCCCATCGACAACTGGCTTATAACCTCACTCTCTGCAAAAACCGTACAGGTGGAACTGATTCCTACCTGCTTCTTGGACATAGCGCCAAGACGGCCTAGATCACTTACCTCAACTTCGAGAACGCGAGCCATAACATCCAGGAATCTTCCGGTTCCCGCTGCACACTTATCGTTCATCTGGAAGTTTGTCATGACACCGTCCTCAACGCGAAGAACCTTCACGTCCTGACCGCCAATGTCAATTACGGTATGAACCTTCGGGAAAAGGAAATAAGCGCCCTTTGCATGACATGACAGCTCACTCATCTGCTTATCGGCAATTCCATCCATCAGAGATGTACGTCCATAACCGGTAGCCAGTGTGAATGCCATATCTTCTTTCTTGAGGCCTGCATCTTCCAGAACTGCCTCGATGGCACGGTTTGGACCGCTGGTACCTGCTCCAACGTCAATCAGAGACTTACCTACGATCTCCTTGCCATCCTTCAGGATGATACATTTGGAAGCTGTAGAGCCTACATCGATACCTAAAGTGAAAATTTCGCTCATGATGTATCTTTTTCCTTTCAATACTGACTTTCTATGCCTGATTTTTGTTTCAACGATGTTTTGGCAGATCCGTGCTATCACATCGTCTCCACCCATCATAATACCACAAAATCAACTAAAAGTCGCTGTAAAATCTTGAAAATGTTATAAAATAATTCTTAACAAAACTATTACTTATTACTTATCTGCCTGAGTATACCAATAAATCGAGCAAAGGTTCCAGTTCCTTTGCCCGATTTATCTGCAAGCATCCGGCAAAACGGTTCATTTACAGTCATACAGACAAGCCGCTTCGCCAGAGCCTCACACTATTCACACTATCAATTTGTTACTTATCACTATTTACACTATCACTGTCAGCCGCGTACTTACGCGCCTTCTCTTTTTAAAATGTTATCTTAGCGGCACCTATCACAATGCCGTTTTAATTTGATAATTATTTACCGTAGTTGATGAACTCACGAGTAGATCTCGGAGCCAGCATCTGATGCATCGGGCAGATAGCCTGAGCATTCTGATAATAAGCCTCGGTAAATGCCTGGATGTACGGACGAAGATCGGTCAGATCTACGATCTCATCAACCATACCCTGTTTTGTACAGTATTTCGGACGAGATTTGTCTGTGTACATCTGGATCATAGCGTTCATCTTGTCGATGATCGGCTGAAGCGGCTCGCCAGCTTTTTTAGCCTTAACAAGCTTTCTGGAGTACATAGCGTTTGCAGCGGTCTCACCCGGCATTACGTAGTACTCGCAAGCACCTGTACCGATAGAGAATACGTTGGTGTTGTTGCCCTGCGGACCACCCAGAACGTAGTGAGCAGCAGCACTTGCCTTACGAAGAGTAACCTCCAGAGACGGAAGTTTAGAATTCTCGATGGAGTAAATCAGGGACTGACCTAAACCAAGCAGCTCTGCCTTCTCAGCGTCATCGCCTACATCGATACCTGTGGTATCCTGCAGCCAGATAATCGGTGTCTTATCACGAGCACACAGAGTAACGAACTCGTTCATCTTAATCAGACCCTGACGGTACAGCTTACCACCGATACCTACAGAACCCTGTTTGTACTCCGGATAGTTCATGAGTAAGCCCTGTACGTTAGCGATAACACCAACCAGAAGGCCGTTAACTTTTGCAAGACCAGCAACGATCTCCGGACCGTAGCCTTTCTTGTACTCAAAGAACTCACTGTTATCGAACAGACGGCCGATTACATCGTAGATGTCGTACGGACGTTTCTGGTTCATCGGGATGATGCTGTACAGATCCTCAGCCGGAAGCTGCGGAGCCTTCGGGCTGTCAACACGGAAGAACTCCAGGTTGAAGCACGGAAGGTAGTTGATGTACTTCTTGATTCCCTCGATAACGCCTAAATCATCCTCGTAAACCTCACGGAAGAATCCGGTCTCATCATAGTGGATCGGCACGGAACCCGGAGCCGGAACGTGATGTTTGCTGTTCTCGATCTGAGCGTTAACGATCTGCTCTGCTGCTTCCTCATCGATGTAACCCTTCGGGTTCATACCGGAAAGGATACCAGCGCCACCAACTGCCATGTTCGCATCTTTATGAGCGATCAGGATAGTCGGGGAAATGCTGTGGTAACCACCACCTGCCGGGTTGGTTCCGTAGATACCTACGATAACCGGAACACCAAGCTGGTTTAACTCAGCGTTGCGGAAGAACGGTGTACCACCACCACGACGGTTCGGGTATACTTTGTCCTGGTTCGGGAACTCAACGCCTGAGCAGTTTAACAGGTATACTAACGGCAGATGCAGCATCTTAGCGGTATCTGCAGCACGGAGCAGGTTATCTGCCTGTCCCGGAACCCAAGCACCAGCCATCTTCTTGTTATCAGAAGCGATGATGTAAACCCATTTGCCATTTACACGGCCAAGACCATTCAGAACGTTAGTTGTCTGGAAACGGTTGTCTTCCGGATTGTAAAGGCTGTTTAACGGGCACCATGTACCTGGATCGATCAGGGCGTTGATACGCTGTGTAGCAGAAAGCTGTCCACGTGCGTTTAACTTCTCTTCGGTTGTGATACCAGCATCAAGAGCCTGCTTAATGGACTCATGGATGTCGTTCTCAACAGCCTTCAGTTCCTGCTCGTTTTCCGGATTCGGATTAACCAGAGCTTTACCAACGGTAGGCATATTCTGGAAATATCCTGGCATTGAATACATATTCATGTCTTCTTTTCTCCTTATAAAATAAAAAATAAAAATGGTTATAAATGAATTGCTTGCGGGACAGTTCGTCTCCTGTCCCGCCTGCAATCAGTAACTAATTAATCGACAGAAATGATATCTGTCTTGATTCCCGATGGAAGGCTAATTACTTAGTCTCCTTCGGAACTTTGATGAATGCCTGACCTGGGTCGATCTCTTCACGAATAACGCGGATGATCTCCGGATCCGGACCTTCCATCAGCTGAGCTCTGGAGGTATCGATCTCGAAACCAGTGTTCTCCTGAACCATTTCCGGAGAGGAGAATGGATAGTAGTAAGCCAGATACATTCTCTTGGTCTCTTCGTCGAATTTCATGATACCAAGATCGGTAACTACCATCTGCGGTCCACGGTTGCCCGGAAGACCTGCTCTCTCACGTCCGCCAGGGCCGTCCATCCAGCCACAGCTTGTGATGTAGTCAACATGATCCATGAATCTTCTCTTCTGATGCTGCATCATGATGATGGTGTTGCAGAAGGTAGCGATTCCGTTTGCACCGCCAGAACCGGTGAAACGTGTGGTAGGTTTAACATAATCACCCTTACCAAAGATACAGGTAGAGTTAACGTTTCCGTACGGGTCGATCTGAGCGCCACCGATGAATGCGATCATACGATCAGCATCATGTAACCACTCATTAGCCTCGAAACCTACGAAACGAATGTTCGGCCACTGTACTGCACAGTGAGCCATGAAACGGTTATCACCTACAGAACGCGGAACCTCGATCGGAGAACAATCCATAAGACCACTCTCTACGATCGGATGGCAGCTCGGGCAAACAACACGTTTTGCCAGGGATGCACCGATTAACGGAAGACCGGTACCAACGATAACGATCTGATTTTCTTTAATATTTTTTGCGATGGCGTAAGCCTGCATTTCCTGCTTTGTATACTTTGTATAATCAGCCATTTTAGATTTTCCCTCCCTCAATTAATGTCTGGTAGAATAGCCAAGATGCGGCTCATTCTTAAGGTTCATGAGGCGAGCGCCGCCCAGTACGTTGAGCAGATCATCCTGATCCTTGCATCCATATACATACTTCTGAAGGTAATCCTTGAAGGTCTCCGGAATCTTGGTGCCGTCAGCAGCATCTTTTGCAGCCTGTGCAGCAACTTCTGCAGCTTTTGCAAGCTTCTCATCTTCCGGCTTAGCAGCAGCAGCCTTAGCAGCTTTGTCTGCAGCCTTCTGAAGCTGTGCCTTAGCATCCTCAGCGTCAAGGTACTTGGAAGCCTTGTCGTACTCTTTCAAGCCCTTATCATCATCATCATAGTAGCCGTAGCACTGTGCCGGCCAAGCACCGTACGGTGCACGAACAACGGCGTCTACACACTCACCAAAGATTCTTGTCTTGGTTGGGTCACGACGGATATACTCATCACTTACGATCTCCTCGCAGGTAACGATACAACGTTTTGCAGCTACAGCGATATCTACGTCATGGAACTCATCACCATCGATGATACAGGTTCCATCCGGAGATGCCTGCTGAACATGGATGATAGCGCAGTCAAGCTTCGGAACCGGAACAGCCAGCAGCTTCTCGCCTGGCTCAAGCGGGTTCTCGATCTCTACGCATTTCAGGTTGTCAACACCTTCCATGGTTCTTCTCTTCTCTTCGCTGATACCCCAGAACTTAACAAGTCCGGAGCCCTGCATCATACGTACCGGCAGGTACGGAAGACCCAGAGATGCAGCATGAAGCTGAAGCATCAGAACGTCCTGAGAATAATCCTCATATGTAAGCTCACCCTTCTCGATAGCTGCACGGAAACGACGAGCTACGTTGGTGTAACCAGAGTTTGCAGTATAGCAGTTGATGTAGGCTCTCACACGGCCCTCACCGATTAACGCATCCCAGTCACCACCTGCCGGGCCAGACCAGCCTACAAAACCAGTTTTACCCTGACGAAGGATCTCGTAAACTGCTGCATACGGTTTACGGTTTGTTGTAAATCCGCCGAGACAAAGTACATCGTTGTCACATACATACTTTTCTACGGCATCGTGTAAAGACATTACTTTATTAGCCACAATAAAGCCTCCTTTAAAAAAATTTTCTATAACTACCTATATAAATAAGTAAAAACGGGATCCGGTACTTCCGGCGCTGCGGTCTTTCGCAGGCCAGATGCAGCCAGATCCCGGCTGCAACAGCCAAAAATCAATATTCGATTAACCGAAAATCAGCATGAAGAAACCTGCTGCTACGGCAGAACCGATAACACCTGCTACGTTTGGTCCCATAGCGTGCATCAGAAGGAAGTTGGTCGGATTCTCTTTTGCACCAACTGTCTGAGAAACGCGGGCAGCCATCGGTACAGCAGATACACCAGCGGAACCGATTAACGGGTTGATCTTGCCGCCGGTTACAGCGCAAAGCACCTTACCAAGGAGAACACCTCCGATGGTAGCGAATGCGAATGCAAGAAGACCCATGCAGATAATAGCGATGGTCTGAACACGCAGGAAAATCTCGCCGTTTGCGGTCGCACCTACGGTAGTACCAAGCATGATAGTTACGATGTTGCACAGTGCGTTCTGAGCTGTATCAGAAAGACGCTCTGTAACACCAGATTCACGAAGCAGGTTACCAAGCATCAGCATACCAAGCAGCGGAGCTACGGACGGAAGAAGCAGGGAGCAGAACAGTACTACGAATACCGGGAATACAATCTTCTCAACCTTGCTTACCTTACGGAGCTGCTTCATAACGATGGAACGCTCTTTCTTAGTGGTAAGAAGCTTCATGATCGGCGGCTGAATCAGCGGAATCAGCGCCATGTAGGAGTAAGCGGCAACGGCGATCGGAGCAACCAGATCCGGTGCCAGGTTGTTAGCTACATAGATAGCGGTCGGACCGTCTGCACCACCGATGATACCGATAGCGGCAGCCTCGCCTACTGTGAATAAGCCAGTTGCGTTAGCCAGCATGAATGCAATGTAGATACCGAACTGAGCAGCTGCACCAAGCAGAAGGCTCACCGGGTTTGCAATCAGCGGACCAAAGTCTGTCATGGCACCTACTGCCATGAAGATCAGACACGGGAACAAACTGGACTTAACACCGCCGTAGATGATACGCAGAACACCTGCGGTATACCACGGCTCGCTTTCCTTCATCAGGTCAGCTAACGGCAGGTTTGCCAGGAACATACCAAATGCAATCGGAAGCAGAAGAAGCGGCTCGAACTGCTTTTTAATTGCCAGGTATAATAATACAAAAGCAATGAGAATCATTACACAGCTTCTCCAGGTCAATGCTGCGAAACCCGACTGTGCAAGAAGCTCTTTTAATATTTCAAAAAAGTTCATTACCTAACCTCCTAGTTCAGAGCAACCAGAGCAGCTCCTGTATCAACAGAATCGCCAGCCTTAACAAGGATCTTGCTGACTGTACCGTCTGCCGGAGCAACGATCTCAGTCTCCATCTTCATGGCTTCCATAATAACTACTACTTCGCCAAATTTAACTGCCTGTCCTTCAGATACTTTGATGTTCAGGATTTTACCTGGCATCGGAGCTTCTACGGTAGTTGCGCCCGCCGGAGCTGCTGCCGCCGGTGCCGGAGCTGCTGCCGGTGCCGGTGCTGGAGCTGGTGCCGGTGCTGCTGCAACCGGAGCCGGTGCTGCCGGTCTCTGTACCGGTGCGGATGCCGGAAGAACCGGTGCTGCCGGAGCTGCTACACCATTACGATCCAGAGATTTGTATGCTTCTAATTTTTCTACTTCAACTTCGTATTTCTTTCCATTGATCGTAGCAACATATTTCATAATTCTTTACTTCCTTTCGAATAATTATCCCTGTATCGTTCTATTAGTTCAGGGTAACCAGTGCTGCACCTGTGTCAACGGCGTCGCCTGCCTTGACAAGAATCTGTGCTACTGTACCGTCTGCCGGAGCAACGATTTCAGTTTCCATTTTCATAGCTTCCATCACGATGACGGTCTCACCAAACTTAACTGCCTGTCCTGCAGATACTTTGATGTTCAGGATCTTACCTGGCATCGGAGCCTCTACGGTAGTTGCGCCTGCTGCCGGTGCTGCCGCCGGTGCCGGTGCTGCTGCTGGTGCAGGAGCCGGTGCTGCTGGTGCAGGAGCCGGTGCCGGTGCTGCCGGTGCTGCTACTGGAGCCGGTGCTGCTGCCGGAGCCTCGCCGTAACGCGGCATTGGCTCGTATGCATCGATTCTTTCAAGTTCTACTTCGTACTGTTTTCCATTGAGGGTAGCCGTATACTTCATAACTGCTCTAACCTTCCTTTCGATTTCCTTTCATTCCTGTTTCTCATTACTTAACTTCTGTCACGCTCAAGATCTTAAACTTGTCTGTCGGCAATCCGAGGTCATCCCCGATCGTTGCCATCAGCACGGCAAGTAATTCCTTATCAGCTTCGTCCGACACAGCCGGTGCTGCTTTCTGTGCTGCGGCCGGGGCCTTAGCACCATCAGAAACAACGGAGCGGAGAATCTTGGAAATTACCATAATTGCCAGAGCCAGACAGATCAGAGCCAGGAAAACTACCGAAAGACCCAGCAGAGAAACGATAACTGACTGCCCGAAAGGCATAGTTGGTTCAGTCCACATTGTGCATTGCACCTCCTTATTTATTTTAGGTTCTGCTTTCTTTGTGAAAAATTATACTTATAAAATTCCACCAGTAAGATTCCGTATTGTGGAATGCATTCCATTTTTGAAAGCAATTTATAAGGGGCTTTTCCCCTTAACTGTAACAAGTGAAGCCACAGATTGACATGATCAGCTCACTTTACTTAAATTATAACAGTAACCCCCCTGATTGTCAACCAAGCCTTTCATAAATTATGCACAAAAAGCAGGGTGTTTTATTAGCAAAAACAACCTGCTTTTTATAGGTTATTACTACATTTTTCTACATTTTTCTTAATAACCCCCGGAAGAATCGCCAAGACCTCTCAAGCATTTTGCTCATATTCTAAAATGTATTCTGAAAGTCCCGTTCTCTCCTTTTTTCATCAGAACAAAGCCGCTTTTTTCTGTATTTTTTTATACATTTTCAAGATTTGTCCTTGATTTATTTCGGAAGCTTGAAAGAGCTCTTCAGCGAAACAATCCGGTTGAAAACCGGTTTGCCCGGCTCGCTGTCGCGGCAGTCCACGCAGAAGTATCCATTGCGGACGAACTGAAAGCTCTCAAATGGTTTTGCCTCTTTCAGACCCGGCTCTAAGTAACACTCCTTCAGAACGCGCAGGGAATTCGGATTTAAGTTCAAGGTTCCATCTGCATTGAGTTTGCCCTTTTCTTCGTCTACCAGGTTTTCATAGAGACGTACTTCTGCTTTCAGTGCAGTCTGTGCTGCTACCCAGTGAATCGTACCTTTTACCTTTCTCGCATTGAAGCCGGAACCACTCTTCGTCTCCGGATCGTAGGTACAGTGAACAACCGTTACATTGCCGTCTGCATCTTTCTCGCATCCGGTGCAGGTAACAAAGTACGCGTTCATCAGGCGGACCTCATTGCCCGGGAAGAGACGGAAGTATTTCTTCGGCGGTTCTTCCATAAAGTCCTCGCGTTCGATGTAAAGTTCTCTGCCGAATGGAATCTTTCTGGAACCAAGTTCCTCGTTCTCCATATTGTTTGGTGCATCCAGCTCCTCGATCTGTCCTTCCGGATAGTTGTCAATGACAAGCTTGACCGGGTCAAGAATTGCCATCACACGGGACTTCTTTAATTTCAGATCCTCGCGCAGGCAGTACTCTAACATTGCACTGTCGATGGAATTATCTGCTTTGGAGACACCTGCCAGCTCTACAAAGCGGCGGATGGATTCCGGCGTGTAACCTCTGCGGCGCAGCGCTGCGATGGTTACCAGACGCGGGTCATCCCAGCCATCTACAATCTTATCTTCTACCAGTTTCTTGATATAACGTTTTCCGGTAATGACATTGGTCAGATACATCTTCGCAAACTCAATCTGGCGCGGCGGGTTCTCAAACTCGCACTCTTTTACGACCCAGTCATAGAGCGGTCTGTGATCCTCAAATTCCAGCGTACAAATCGAATGCGTGATGTGCTCAATCGCATCCTCAATCGGATGAGCGAAATCGTACATCGGGTAAATGCACCATTTGTCCCCGGTGTTGTGATGATGCATATGGGCTACACGATAAATAACCGGATCACGCATATTGATGTTCGGGGATGCCATATCAATTTTCGCACGCAGTACCTTTTCGCCATCCGCATATTTGCCTTCTTTCATCTCCTCAAAGAGCTGTAAGTTCTCCTCGATGCTGCGGTTGCGGTATGGGCTTTCCTTACCAGGATTGTTAAAATCACCGCGGTACTCGCGGATCTGATCAGCTGTCAGATCGCAGACGAATGCTTTTCCCTTTTTAATAAGAAGAACTGCACACTCATACATCTGCTGGAAATAGTTGGATGCAAAAAACAGGCGGTCCTCAAAATCAGCGCCCAGCCATTTTACATCCTCGATGATCGACTCAACAAACTCTGTCTTCTCTTTCGTCGGGTTGGTGTCATCAAAACGGAGATTGAATTTTCCGTTGTATTCTTTTGCCAGTCCAGAGTTCAGAATAATCGATTTAGCGTGTCCAATATGAAGATATCCGTTCGGTTCCGGAGGAAATCTCGTCTGGACATGATCGTAAACGCCTTCTGCCAGATCTTTGTCAATCTCGCGCTCGATAAAATTCTTGGAGACAGTCTCTTCCTTCTCCTCTCCCTCTGCCAATGGTTTTTTATTTTCTTCCATATACATTCCCTCCGTTGTTTCTTTTCGTAAATTGATACTGTTGTTTGAGTCAAATCAAACAGTTTTATTTTTTATCATATCACATTTTGGAGTTTTCGAAAAGGGGATATTTGCCCACAAAAAAGGAAGCGCCGCGGGAGGACACTTCCTTTTCTGATTTTCAATTTTTAAGCATCTTTATTATGGCAATTTAAGATGTCCTGCGTTCGCAGGTAATTGTACTTCTTCTTATTATATATGTGTTTTTATGCGATTCTGCTTATGCGTTTGCAAGAGCCTCGCCCAGTGCCTCGCACTCAGCACCTGCTGCCTCGTCCGGCGTTGCGTTGCAGATTACCGGCTCGCAAGCCATGGTTACGCCCAGGGTCATGCAGTCGCTCTCCCAGGTACGCATCCACTCGCCGTCGCCCCATCCGTAAGAACCGAATAATGCAATCTTTTTGCCAGAGAGAACCGGGCTAACCTCGTCGAACATCGGCTGGAACTCAGACTCCTCTAACTGTTCAGCTCCCATGGACGGGCAGCCAAATGCGATTCTGTCATACTCGCCAGCTTTGTCAGCGCCAAACTCTGCGGAAGTAAATAAATCAGCCTCGCCACCCGCTTTCTTAACGCCCTCTGCTACGTAATTTGCCATAGCCTCTGTGTTTCCTGTTCCGCTCCAGTATACAATTGCTACCTTGCTCATTTTTATTTCCTCCTTGTGAATAATTTACTTACTTAGATTTATTATGCGGCTTTTACAAGCTGAATAATCGGTGTCCCCTGACGGTATTTCTCCCGACACACTTCCGTGCATTCCCGGTATGAATCAAACCGCCGTTTTGCTTCCTGCGGGTCGCCATACGTCTTCCAGTAACCGCTGCAGGTATAATTTTTTCCCTGATTTTCAATGAATCCAACAACATCCTCAAGCGGATACCCCAGGAAAATGCCAATCTCATGTGGAAAATCATGTTCCAGACAAAGCCGGTTGGAAAGCTGCCTCAAAAAGCCATCGACCGTCTTCTTCATCTGGTAACCAGACTTTTTTAAAAAGTGCTGTACAGATATTTTACCCAGAATGAAGCGAAGCCATTCCTCGCGGTACACCAGAATCAGAAACGCGCCCGTCCGGCTGCACTCTTTAAGCGCCCGCACCTGAAGCCCCGACGGTTCCAGTTCCCGGTTCCAGAAATCAAGCGCTTCCAGGAGTTTATCACGGTTCTGCGGCTGATAGCGGAACAAGTTCGACGGTTTGATGCCACGAAGAGTCGGCGCACACACCTCTACGAATACTTCTTCAAACAACCGTTCCATCTTTCTGCCTCCTGACTGCTTCTCTTAGTTAGCTATATCTACCTTTAGTTAGATATGGCTAACTATCTTTTAAAAAATAAAAGGCTTTTTCTGCCTTCTATTTTCCTTTTCGCGAGTTAGTCTTATCTAACTTCAATGAGACTATATCATGAATCACTTACCACGTCAAGCAAATTTTGTTCATTTTTGCTTACTGAGTTTTTTTATCAGTAACATCATTTTCTATCTTTTGGGACGATAAATAATCTCATTCACCGCATACACCGTCACAAATGCCTTCGGATCTGTTTTTAATATATACGGCATGAGCTGTGCATATTCGTTTTTATCTACGATCGTGATAATTTCCGTCTTCGGCTCATTGTCAAACGCGCCGAATCCCTGATAGATCGTCGCGCCGCTGTGAAGCGTATGCAGGATAAACTGGCGTATCTCTTCTTCTTTTTCCGAGATAATGCAAACTCTCTTTTTCAGATTCAGACCGAAAATAAAATGATCCAGCACAATTCCGTTTAAGTATGTGCCCAGAATGCCCAGCACCACCAGTTTTTTATCGCTGAAAAACACGGATGAGAGCGCCACACACATGCCTGGAAGCGCCATCGCTTTTCCCAGCTCCATATGGAAATATTTGTTTAAGAGCTTTGCCACGATGTCCAGACCGCCCGACGAGGCATTCATCCAGAACAAAAGAGCCAGACCAACACTGACAACAAAGATATAGCAGACCGTATCCATCATCGCATCCTGGTTGAGCGACACAAAATCCGGGAAAACCTGCTCAAACACCCACAGAAAAACCGGCAGAATCAGTGACGTATACACCGTCTTGACGCCGAACTCGCGTCCGATAAAAAGAAAGCCCACCACCAGAAGCGCCGCATTTAAAATAAAGGTCAGCACTGAAATCGGCAGCGGTATCACATTTCCCAAAAGCATCGCCAGACCAGAAATACTTCCCACCGATACACCGCTCGGAATCAGAAAGAAATAGACGGCTGCCGCCACGACAAAGGTCGCCGCTGTGATCATTGTGTACTCCCTGATTACGCGCATGGACTTTTTTTCCATAACTTAAAACCTCCTCATATTACAATTTCGCGCGAGCGCGCATCTTTGGCACGTTAGTGCCTTTTTGTGTAATAGAGAATTCCAAGGGATTTCCCATTATACAAAAAGACACATCGCGTCTGCAATGTGTCTTCGTAATGAGGCATCGGGGATTCGAACCCCGGACAACTTGATTAAAAGTCAAGTGCTCTACCGACTGAGCTAATACCCCATATTTAACTGGGCTAGTTGGATTCGGACCAACGAATGCAGGAGTCAAAGTCCTGTGCCTTACCGCTTGGCGATAGCCCATCAGCAAAAGTTCCTTTTAAAAGGAAGGTGGATATAGGGATTCGAACCCTAGGCCTCCAGAGCCACAATCTGGCGCGCTAACCAACTGCGCTATATCCACCATAGGAATCTGTCGAAACAGATTCGACGAGCCTGAAGGGATTCGAACCCCCGACCCACGGCTTAGAAGGCCGTTGCTCTATCCAGCTGAGCTACAGACTCATATTCATTTTGCGATTCTGACCGTTTTATCCGGCACTGTAACCATTCCCGCATCTGACCTCTCAGCCAACTGCTTGTCTGTCTCATCGACAGCAAAGATAGTATATAACATTTGAAAAAGAATGTCAACAGGAAATTTCATATTTTTTAAAATAATTTCAAAAATTCATTTCTTTTGACTTTCCCCCTATTTTTCCACCTCTTCCTGCTCGTATGACAGGAAGTCCGCCAGAAATCCCTTTTCCCGCAGCGCTGCCTCGATCTCGTCAAGAATCTCCTCCTGATCGGCAGCCACGTGATGGAAATGATAGCCCGATGTCACGTTTAAAAGCGGCGTGGAACGCCCAGTCCGGATATTTTCCACAAATGCCTCAACATCGCGGCGGCTGCGGATATTTAACGGCGCCGATACCTTTCCATAGATGCGGTGGTTGACCATGACATCCAGCACCTCGCCGCCCAGATCAACAATCGTATTCAGCTCTTCGCGAGTCTGCTCGGTCGTATGGCACATTTTAAAGAGGCGTTCCGTCTGGTGCGGCACCTCCAGCACATAACCGCGGGCAGTCGCAAGGACAGGGTGTCCCTCGGTACGCAGAAGCGCGATATCCTGCACCACCACCTGACGGCTCACGCCGACTGCCCGCCCCAGCGCCCCGCCGGAAAGCGGTGTGGATGACTGTCCCAGCATTTCCAGTATTTTCTTTCTCCGCTGTACTCCTGTCATCGTTGTTTCCATCCTGTTTTCCCTGTCCTTTCTTAGTTTTTAAATTTTTATAATGCCCGCAGATGTTTGAGGCTCAGATCCAGAATTGGTGCCGAGTGCGTCAGCGCGCCGCTGGACACATAATCTACGCCTAATTTCGTGATCGTCGCGATATTTTCCTTCGTCATATTTCCGGAACACTCCGTCTCGGCGCGTCCGTCGATGATGCGGATCGCCTCCGCCATCTCGTCCGGGGTCATATTATCCAGCATGATAATATCAGCGCCCGCTTCCACTGCCTCGCGCACCATATCGAGATTTTCCGTCTCCACCTCGATCTTGCGGACAAATGGGGCATATTCCTTCGCCGCCTCAACCGCCGCCTTAACTCCGCCGGCTGCGTCGATATGGTTATCCTTGAGCATCACGCCGTCCGATAAGTTGTAACGGTGGTTGCTGCCGCCGCCAACCTTGACCGCATATTTTTCAAATATACGCATACACGGGGTCGTCTTGCGCGTATCTAAAAGCGTCGTCTTCGTTCCTTCTAAAAGCTTCGCCACCTGATTCGTATAGGTCGCAATGCCGCTCATCCGCTGTAAATAGTTGAGCGCCGTCCGCTCGCCGGAAAGAAGCACCCGGATGTCGCCGGTGATCACGCCTAAAAACTGCCCTTTTGTGATGGTATCCCCGTCTTTTACCTCAAATTTTGTCTCGGTCGCCTCGTCCAGAAGTTTAAAGACGCGCTCAAACACCTGTAAACCGGCGATAATACCGTCTGCCTTGGCTAAGAGCTGTACCTCGCCCTTGCGGTATTCCGGCATGACCGCGTTCGTCGAAACGTCCTCACTGTTGATATCTTCCTTTAACGCCATGCGGATATACTCATCCGCAACAAGCTGCATCGTAATTGGATTCATACTCTTCGTCCTCCCGTCCGGCGATCTTGCCTGCCGCTCTCTCTGCAAATACAAGGCTTTCCAGCAGACTGTTGCTGGCAAGCCGGTTCTTTCCGTGTACGCCGTTGCAGCTCGTCTCACCAACCGCATACAGGTGGTCCATCGTCGTCTCGGAGAAATGATCAACATAGATACCGCCCATAAAATAATGCTGCGCCGGTACGACCGGAGCCGGTTCCTTCGTGATATCGTAGCCCTCTTTTAAGCACTCCTCATAAATGTGCGGAAAATGGTTCCGGATCGTCTCCTCCGGAACTGCCTTAAACGACAGCCATACATGATCGCTGCCCTCTTTTTCCATCTCCTTCTCGATCGCCTGCGTCACCACATCACGCGGCAGAAGCTCATCGACAAAGCGCTCGCCCTTTCCATTTAACAGAACTGCCCCCTCGCCGCGGGCCGATTCTGAAATCAGGAAGCTGCGTCCCGGCTTCTTGCTGTACAGGCTGGTCGGATGAATCTGGACATAATCGAGATGCTCCAGACGCACGCCGTGTTTCTTTGCCACATCCAGTCCATCGCCCGTCAGGCTCGGGAAGTTCGTCGAATGCTTGTAAAGCCCGCCGATGCCGCCGGTCGCCAGAACCGTGTCTTTCGCATGAATCTTTAAAATATCGCCGTCTGCATTCTTTGCCAGAATACCGGTGCAGATGCCCTTTTCTACCAAAATATCCGTCATAACAGTATATTCCCGGATTTCTACATTCGGAAGTTCTTTTACACGCGTCTGCAGGGTCGTCGTGATCTCTTTTCCCGTGATGTCCTCATGGAAACAGATACGCGGCTGCGAATGCGCGCCCTCCTTTGTATATTTTAAACTGCCATCTGGATTTTTGTCAAATCCTACGCCTAATTTCAGCAGATTATTTATCACATCCCGGCTGGAGCGGATCATGATATCCACACTCTCCTTGCGGTTCTCGTAGTGTCCCGCGCGCATCGTGTCCTCAAAATACGCATCATAATCCGTCTCATCCCGCAGCACGCAGATACCTCCCTGCGCCAGCATGGAATCACAGCTCTCTATATCTTCCTTGCAAATCATTAAGATCCGGTCTTCCGACGGCAGATTTAAAGCGGTGTACAGACCGCCTACGCCACACCCGACGATGACCACATCATAATTTTCCTCTCGGACCATTTTGTTGCCTTCCTTTCTATACCATAAGTTTGCACTTATCTTTTTATCCCGCAGATAGTTCAGCCTTCAAATCACAGAATACTATCTGCCACTCTATGTTCCTATCGCAAACAGAGTTCTCTTTCAATCTAAAACTTCATTTGTGCATCCGCACCAGTATAGCACATATTATTTCATGTGACAAGACATATGTAATGATATTTTGGTAATTCTGCAAAAACTCCTGTTTCATTGACAGCCCACCATAAATCCATTAAAATACCTACTATAATAAGGCATTTTGCCGAATTAAATTTAAGCATACGAAGAGAAGGTATTTTCATGAAAATCAATCACGTACACGCAGTCTATTTCAGCCCGACCGGCAACGCGAAAAAGGTTGTTACCACGCTGGCGCAGGCGATCGCAAACACACTCGGCGTCCCGATGGATTCCTATGATTTCACGCTGCCGGAAAGCCGCGAAAAAGTTCATACATACGGGGCAGACGATCTGCTCGTCATCGGCACCCCGGTCTACGCGGGACGCATCCCGAACAAGATGCTCCCATTTGTACAGACCCATTTTGAGGGAAATGGCGCGCTCGCCGTTCCGGTGGCTGTCTTCGGAAACCGCAACTTCGACAATGGGCTCATCGAGCTTCGCAATGAATTAGAGGCGCACGGCTTCCACACCATCGCAGGTGCCGGTATCCCGACCGAGCACGTATTCAGCGACAAGCTGGCAACCGGACGTCCAGATGCGGATGATTTCGCACAGATCCACGCGTTCGGCATCAAGGCGGCTGAAAAGGTCGCTTCCCTGACCGAAATCCCGGCTCCGATTGCCGTGCGCGGCGATGATCCGGTCGGACCATATTACACCCCGCTCGGCACCGACGGAAAACCGGCTGTCTTCCTGAAAGCCAAACCAGTCACCGATCCGGAAAAATGTACTGGCTGCGGCATCTGTGCAACGGTCTGTCCGATGGGCTCTATCCCGGCAGATGCACCGGACACCTGCACCGGTATCTGCATTAAATGTCAGGCGTGCATCAAGATCTGCCCGGCTGGCGCGAAATACTTCGACAACGAGGCTTTTCTGTCCCACGTTGCGATGCTGGAACAGAACTATACGCGCAGAAGTGAGGCGGAGTATTTTATTTAAAAAATATATTTTGACAAACGGCAGCTGCCAAACAGGAAGAGATACTTACTGTATCCACCTGTTTAGCAGCTGCCGTTTGATTTATATCTGTTCGATTTATACCTGTTTACAACGTTTCTGCGTCTTTATCATCACCGTTTTCTTTTAGTTTTTACGGTTCTCTTCTTCCTCCCGTCTGCCGCTCATCCATACATAAGCAGAGGCGATCAGTCCGAGTGTCAGCATCAGAGCCGATGTGTTTACTCCGTCCTCTCCTGTCTTCGGAAGTCCCTGTGCAGGAATGTTTTCAATCGGCACTTCCGCCGGCTGTTCCGGAAGCACCGGTTCTTCGGTGACTGTCCCCGGTCCCGCAGAGGTTGTCTTCTTTCCGCCAGAACTGGAACCGCCGCCTCCATGACCGCCGTGGCTTCCGCCACCCCCATGATCCGGAGTTGGATCTGGCTTCGGAGCTGTCTTTCCGTTGACAAAGTTTACTTTCAAAGTTTCGCCGCCTTTGATTGCGCCCATATAAACCACAGCGCTCTCCACGCCGGTGGCCGGGTTAATCACACTGCTCACCCCTTTTTCGGCTGTCATTTGCTGATACGATTCTTCATCGCAGATCACATAAATATTGGAATCCACCTTATATCCATCTGGCGCCGCCTTTTCCTGAAGGTAATAGACCACTCCCTCTAAAAGTGCATAATCAATATTCAGGGTTCCGTTGGTCGTCGAGACGGTATAATTTAACTCTTTGTTGTCCGGATCGTACTCAACCCAGCCATAATATCCATCTTTTACCAGTTTCTGGCTCTTCGTCCCATCTTTATTTTCTACCGTTTCGTAGACCGGATCCACATAAACACAGTATTTTGTCACATCCGTTGTCTTCTGATTTCCCTGTTCATCTGTCTCCGTCTTGCTGTCTATATACCAGAGATAGAACGAAGTCTGCCCCTCGCCCTCGTCATCTCCGAGCTGGCTGCCATCCGTATCTACCTTGGTCAGGTTGAAGGTGCCATCCTGCTGTTTGAGAACCATGGAACTGTACCAGTTCCAGGCGGTATTGTGATAATCATTATCCGCACGCGGACCATCAATATTGGTTGCCATCGTAAATGCCACCCAGGTGGCTTCTTCCGATGAGACGCCCGATTTTAAGAGTGCATTAAAATATGCATTTGCCTTATCCCATGCACCATCCGTTTCATTTAACTTATCCGCCATATAATCGCCGATCGTCATCTCACACCCATCCGTCGCCCAATTTCCATGACTATGACCGTGACCCAGATTTTCATTTTCCAGGAATTTTTTCATATCCTCCTGGCTGCCGACATTGAAGCTGAAAATATTCTGATAAAAATTATCATACTGACTGCTGGAATGAAGCAGCATCGGATCCAGCGATTTCAGGGATGCATTATCAGCCGCCCCCGATTTCGTCAGTTCATCCATAGCCGTCTCATTCTTCGAAAGCAGCTCCTCGATGGTCGCATAAGAAGTACCGTCTTTCTCGTTATAATATTTCAGGACCTCCTGTGCAAGCGTTGTATTATTTTTAGACAGATAATTTTTTACCGCCATCTGAATCCTCGAAGCAGATGGCTTGAGCGCATTTATCTCACTTCCGCGCACATAAGGCGCATAATAGTTACTTCCATCTGCCTTGATGGCATAATTATTCTTTCCAGATGACGGAACCAATTTTACTACGTATTTTCCAGATCCTTTCGGATTCTCCTCTACCTGCGCCTGATTAAACTCTCCATAATAGCAATCATATTTTTCTGAATATAAATAATATTTATTGCGAATCTTATAAACCGGCGTTCCGATTTTAATATCGTTCTTTGTCAGTTTCTGTGAATGGGAGGTTGTCAAATTTCCATCTTTGTCGATTCCATACTGCCACTGGGACTGCGTATCCTGAAGTGCCTTATCGACTAGATCTTCAATTACTCCGGTTGTACTCGCATTCTCAATGTCATACTTCGGTGAAAGAAAGCCTTTTGTATAATCTTCCGACAGCTCCTGACCGTCAAATCCAGTCACACCTGTGTGATCCGAATTGCTCATATCCGGAGTCGATACCGTAAAGCTGTTATTTTTATACACGTAGGTGTGTTTGGAGCCATTTGTAAGATAGACATCAAACACGGTCGTACAGCTCGGTTCTTCATAGAGACTCGCTGTACCATTTACCGGATTATAAATGTATTCAACGCCGCCGAATGACTGCCGAATCGTTGAACCATAAAACTGTGCATCATCCAGTTCCTTCGCTCCTTCTTCTGTCTTAAACCACTCATCAAACTGCTTCTTTCCAGCCGCATTGATCTCTTCCATCACCTTGCTCAGCTCAATCGTCTGGTCACCCTTGGCATCTTCTTTGATATTAAAGGTTACCTTAAATTTTCCAGTTTCTTTATCATAAAAATATTCATAATCCTTCTCTTCCGGTAAAACAGGTTTTACCTCCGTCTCCTGGCTGCCGCCCGTTTGGTTTCCGGAATTATCCACATTTTGCTGTCCATTCTGAGAATTAGAATCTCCGGCTGCTCCCGACGCCAAACCTGCAGAGCCTGTACCGGAATTGGCATCCGATTCGTTCTTTTTCGAGTCGGACGGCGCACCCGGAATAATTTCTACTGTATCGGACTGAGATGGGCGTTCGATCGAATCGTATGGATTATCCGTCTGTTCACCCGACGGATTCTGACCGTTTTCTTCCCCTGTCTGGCTGTTTCCATTTTCATTCACAGAACCCACCGTTCCGGCTTCATTTCCTTCATCAGCTCCATCTGAGCCCTCATCTCCAGAAACATCCGCTACCGTAGAACCATCCTGCACTCCAACAGTATCTTTCCCAGCAGTATTCTCTGCCTGTTTTCCAGTACCAAACACTTCTTTCTCCATCCACTTATCCAGATCGACTTTCTCCTGCGTTCCCGCTGTGTCCACGCTTTCTTTGACAACTGCCGCATCATCCGCATAGGCGGCCGCCGTACCGAAGGAACTAAACGACAGCATCAGCGCCAGCAATACTGCTATCGGACGGCGCATCTGATTTTTATACTTCCGCCTCCGGCTCCTCCCCCTGATTTTTCTCTCTTCCATCTCTTTACCTCCCTTGATAGATCTATTTCCAGATGCAGCAGCGTATAAACATTTCTTTCCGGTCCGTTTCCATGTTATGTCTTTCTGTCTATCCAGTTACTGCATCATGGTAACGCATTTTGTTTTTCCACATCTGGAACATTCCCCATCTTATTCTGCGTTACTGTTCACGCATACGTGCCCAGTAACGCGGTTCCAAAAGTGCCTACCCGTGAACCGTTACTATTCTGCCGCCTCATACGCATATAGAATTGTCCGGGCATTGTTAAATTCATAGCTACATGTCACAAATGAATACAAACGCACGATCGTCCCCTCGATCGGCGCGGACGCGCTCGCGCCCGCTGTCATCTGCTGAATATATGACGCAAATTCTTCTCCCGATGCAAACTCCGTTTTCCGTCGGATCGCATCCGGCGATGTGCAGACAGCCGCCAGGGCTTTTAAATGAATCTCCCGCTCCGGCATATAAAGAATGATTTCTGAATGCTGATCGAAATAACCCTGATCCTTGTATCTGGAAATGTCTTTAAACATACTTCCATTCTTCATGTGATGTCCGTACAGCACATTATGCAGGGACGAAAAATCCGCCCGATCGGCATAGTCCAGAAAAATCGTGCCCGCCGTGCTCTTCTGCCTGTTCAGGTCACGATGCAGGTAATAATCATTGTCCTTCCCCTGAACCACCGGATAATTGATCTGTGTTCCCGGAATCTGAATCCATGCAACGACGTCCGGATTCTGGGAATCCAGTGCTGAGAAATCAATCGCTGACACATATTCTGTTTCCTTTATCGCGTTTGTCTCATCTATCTCATTTTCCACATCTGGCACTTTTTTCTCCGGCATTGTTTCTCCTGTCGTCCCTGCTTCCGACATTCCCACAACCTGAGCAGTCAACTCTTCATGGGCCTTCGCCTGACGTATTTCATCCCATTTATGCATTGCCACTCCCGCTGTACCGAACGCCAGACAGATGACAGCTATCACAGCCGCTGCTTTTCGTATCCACTTTTGCATCGCTCCCTCCATCTTTGTCCGTGAAACATCTTGACTGACGTCCAAACCAACCTTGACTGTAACTTTCCCTCTTTTTCTTCGCTTTTTTATTCTTTTTACATTCCGCCTTATCATCAACACAGGGTTGTCCCCTTATGCGGATTTAAATTCCTCCATTCTGCACCGTTTTCACGCCATGTTCCCGCAAAAATGGCTCGTACAGTTCCTCTTCTGCTTTTTTTCGCGCTGCCACCGCGTCCTCAAGGTTTACGAAGGTTCCAAGATTGTACACTTTTCCCTGAAAGCCGATCGCTGCCCGCCACCGGGAATTCTCCCGCTGGTAGACGCCTCTGTAGCCACTTGTATTGTTTGCCGTATTTTTCTGGTTGGCGATCCGTTCCAGGCAGGTTCCGCCTACAAAATGAATCGCTTTTTTCATGTTTTCCTTCCGTGTCTCCGCCTGCAGGCAGCCACAGCTCTTGGTTTTTCCCGCGCACAGGCTTTCTTTGGATACCTCAATCAGGCGTCCGCAGCTACAGACACATTTCCAGTATTCGCCTGTCCGGTTGGAATTATCCGCCTCTTCAAGCACTTTCAAACGCCCGAACTGACGCCCTGTCAGATCGATCCGCCGACTGGACGGAAGCTCCTTCCGATAGCACCCGCAGCTTTTCGTATGCCCTGTTTTCAGATGGGACTCCTCCACGGTTTTTTCTTTCCCGCAGTCGCACCGGCACAGCCAGTAATGGCGGCGGCTTTTTTCTGCCTGTTTTATCTCCCGGCAGACGGTCAGGCGTCCATACCGGCGCCCCGTCAGATCTTCTCTCACATACTCCACCTCCCCGGTTGACATAATGGGAATTATGTCATATCCGCCTATTTCATTTTTTCTTTGATTTGCAAGGTTTTTGTCAGATTTTCCAATTTTTGGATACAATATCTGTTACTGTTCACGCATGTGCCCAGTAATACTGTGCTATTTCAGATATTGTTTTTAACACCTTTGTATGTTGAAATTTTTTCTCAGAAGTGATAAACTTGATAATAAAATCATATATTTAGATATGTATGCAGATTTTTTTCATTTCATGACATAATTCCCATTATGTTTTTCGTCAATTTTCCCTATCAATCAACAAACCTAATTCCAGCTGTCTGCGGCACGCTTCACGGCTGCTGATGATCGTATAACGTCTTGTCGTTTCCACGCTGCTGTGACCCAGATAGTCTGCCAGGCGGACCAGATCGTGATCGCGCTCGTAAAATATCTTAGCAAACAGATGGCGCAGATTGTGCGGATATACCTTGCTCGGAAGAACACCGGCTTCGGCGCAGACGGATTTCATGTCCGCCCACACATTCTGTCTGCGGACTGCCTGCCCGCTTCTTGTGACAAAGATACTGCCTCTCACAATCCGCTGCTTCTGGCAGTACTGCGTCAGATACAGCATCAGCGACTGCGGCAGCAGGATCACCCGCTGTTTTCCCTTACAGTCGATCACTACTTCCCCCTGTGCCAGCGATTCCGCTGTAATATATGAAAGCTCGCTGATTCGTATGCCCGTGCTCGCGATTGTCTGCAAAATCGCACAGAGACGTTCATCGCCGCGTCCCCGTGCCGCCTTAACTAACTTCTGGTAATCGCTGCGCGTCATTTCCCGTCTCTCATCGCAGAAAATCCGCTTCTGCACCCGGAACGTGCGGACACAGTATTCCTGTCTTCCGATAAAATGAAAGTAGCTGTTCAGAGATGCCAGCATCGAATTGGCGCTGGATGTTTTATAATGGGCTTGCAGATATTCCTTAAACGATATAATTGTGTTTTTATCCCATTCTTCACCCGCAAACATCAAAAACTTTCTCACATCCCGGCAGTATTTCTCGATCGTATGGCTGCTTTTTTCCTGTTCTCTCAAATAATCCCTAAATCGTTCCAATTCATTTTGTGTTTCCTGTTTCAATGCGTTTCCTCTCTTTCTCACGAAACTTTCTCGCGTATTTGTTTTTCGCAGCTGTTTTTAATGTCACAGCTACCGTCACTTTTCTATTTTCTGAGAACCAACCTTATAGTATACGCACGGAGGACAAAAAGTCTTACAAAAAAACAAATATCACTGGATCTGAAAACTTTTCACATGAAATTTCTTTGATTTTCGGAATAAAAATAGGGCAGCTGGTCCGATCTCTCATTGACCGGAACAGCTGTCCTATTTTCTATTTTTATATGTTTTTCCTGAATTATTCACAGAAACGCCGTGAACGTGGCTGAAAGCCACGTTGATGACCCTGATATATCAATGCCATCAGTACCATGAGCTGATTCGAAGTGACCTCTTCCATTGAGGATTCCAGAATGTCACGGAATTTCCTTTGGCATAGGGATGAGTTTTGCCACCACAAAAAAACGTCCATTCTTCTGCGTATATTCACAAGTAGCGAGTGTGATAAGCCGTTCCGGCCAGGCCGCCTGTACACCGGTATCATAAAAACAATTTGTTTTCAGATAATCCATCAGCATTCCGTAGGATTCTTCATTTCTTGCCAGAAGCATCCGCTTAAAGGACTCATCTAGGTTAGCAGCTGACTGTTTAAAAGCTCCTATCACCTGATATGTCTCTTTCTCCGTCAATGTGTCAAATTCAATTATCTGATGTTTCTGCCAAAAATCTTTTCTTTTATAATTCTCAATAGCCGCAAACATATCACCATTTCTCATATGATGTCCATAAAGCAGCAGATTCTGGGATCTTTCTTCCAGCTGGCAATCTCCATCTATAAATATCATCCCATAGCTGGATTTTTCCTTATCAAAGTTGTGATTAATATAGTATTCCGGTTCCTGGGGCGTATACATCACCGGATAGTCTATCTTCGTTCCTTTGATGTAGATCCATCCCTGCATATCCGGATTTTCCTGATTCAGGACTGCATATTGTTCCCGTCTCAGCTCCCTGACTTTAACCTCTTCCTCCGGCGACGAAAGACTTCCTGACGGAGAACTGCCGTCCTGCTGGACTCTGACCTCCTCCATCACCTGATATACCCGCTCCAGGGATTCCTGCCCTTTCTGATAATCTCTCTCTTTCTGCACCAGCTTATATCCCAGAAAAACAGCGCTCCCCAGACTCAGAAGGATAATCAGAGTAAATACATGCTGCATGATTTTTCTGCTCATATTCTCTTCCTTTTACATGTCTGTTCAGAAAAAGCAGTGGGCTGCTGCTCCACTGCTCTTTCATTGCCTTATGATCTCTTTCTATTCATTACCTTTGGGTGCGGAAGCGTTTCTTCATATAAAGCGCACCGCAGGCAATCAGGATAGCTAACAGAATACCAAATACATACCCGGTAATTCCGGTGTCACCTGTTTTCGGAAGAACTCTTAACGGAATATCGTCAACTATATCTATTTTATCCGAAACGTCGTTTCCGATACTTCCCGGACCCTGGCCTGAGCTTACGTTCTTTTTACTGTGGCTGCTGCCACCGCCGCCACCGCCTCCGCCACCACCGCTGGAAGGTGTAGTTCCTTCCACACAGAAGATCCAGTCTACTGCGGCAAATCTTTCCGCAAAATCATTGTCGAAGGTGGGTCCAGGAATATTCAGTGTAATCTTCATATTCTTCTGGGTACCTGCTACAAAACTTCCTAAACTCAGTCCATGTTCTCCGGCTACCATGGCTTCATAGCCACTTTTCGGAGTGACACCATCTGCACTTCCTTCGTAAATAGTCGTGCCATCCAGCTCCAGCTTCATCTCAATCTGCTTCATGATATCGTCACTGAAAGTCTTTCCAGGTACGGATGCCTTACTCTTATCCCGAACTGCAACTATACCATCATCACTGGTAAAATCAGCCTTCGACATCAGATAAATGGTAACGGATCGATTACTCTTATTGGAGAGAGAAACCTGCTTCTCTACCGTATCACCCGGCATCAGATCCTTCATACCGGAAAAGAGATCCTTATCCTGATATCCGACCACGGCTTTCGTATCATCAGCATATCTGCCACTGCCATTTACGTCAACAGAGTCTGCAGCGAGTGCAGTCATGCTGAGCACCCCTACGAATGTCGCCGCCCAAAAGCCCGCCATTATCCGTTTTAATAGATTTTTTTTCATAGCATATTAACCTTTCTCGCTGCGAATAATTTGTTTAAGGGATACTTACTTTGTAATTACTGATTTTGGAGTAATTCATTAACAAGAATTACGGAGTAACTAAAGTATTTGAACTTGCAATCACTTTATTCTTGTCATCCGGTAAATCAACTTTATCTGCGTCTACCTTATCAAATTCAGTAAAAGCAGCATCTGCATCATCAAAATTCTTACTCTGAATTGCATCTGCTACTACCTTGATGTTGAATTTCTGATCTACATATTCGTTGCCCCATTCAGCACCTGGAATTTGAATTTTATCAAAGATAGTCTCTTCTGTTTTCTTATCACTTAAAAGAAAAGTAGGTACATATGCATAACATACATCTTCACCGTTAATAGTGCCTTTCGTCCAGTTCAAGTCGAGTGCATTAAATTTATTATCTACTTTTTTAAGAAAAGTAATGTCATTATCCTTATTTGGTTCTTCTTTAGAATCAACCACCTTCTTATCAACAAGAGAGTTTAAAATCACATCATTACCAGATACAACAATTTTCACTCTTACATACGCATCATTTCCCTTGTTCTCGATGGATACTGCTTTCTGGAACTTATCTCCTGGCATTACATTTTTATACTCTAAACCCTCAGGTGAGGTCACTTTATTACCATCCGTACCACCATCTTCCTTCAGAAGAATATCCACTTTTCCCATTGTCACTACATTGGTTGCTGTCTCGGTATCTGTAAACCATGCCAGGGTTCCACCTACTGCTAATGTACCTACTAATGCTACCGCTGCTGCTGTGAGTGCTACTTTCTTTTTCATCCTTCTACCTCCAAGTTTTAAAAAATTTTTATTATAAAAGCATTCCTACTTTTATTGTTGAATACATATAAATTTTGTTAATTTCCATTTGCCTTTTCAAATGCCGCATATGCTGCATCTGCGCCTGTTGCACTACCTACATCCATATTATCTGCCTGTACGGCTTCGGCTATGATCGGTATTGCCAACATATCCTCGGTAATGCCATCCGGCAGTTTACCATTCTGTATCAGATTCGGATAAGTGACTGCTTCCAGGAATATAGCTTTTTTACAACCGTCTTGAGCAGGATCTAGCGCAGTCGAAAGATACCAGTATCCATCCTCTTTACGAACCCATGATGCGGAAATCGTGCCATTTTTATCATATAAATCTGACACATATATATCACTGCCATTACAGTTCCAAGCATCAATCTGTTTACTAACACTCTGACCTTCTGTGAGCTTGTAAGTTACAACAGCACTTCCAACCTGCTTATTTCCATCAGCGTCCTTGTACGTATACATCAGGGTCGGAATATCCACTCTGATTCTGACATAACACTTCGATGTACCGGTGGCTTTCACTCCGATTCCGCTCTTTGTAAGACCGTCTACTTTCTCCTCAACTTCAACCTCAACCTTACCAGTTGAGATGCTATTAACTGCTGCCTCGATATCTGTAAAGAATGCAACGGTTGCGCCAATTGCAAGGATTGCGATCAGCAGTAACGCCAAACCGAATTTCATCGATTTATTCAACATTTTATTCTTGTCTTTCACTCGACTGCTCCTCCTCTTCCGGCTTTAACAGTTCCGGTATAATCTGCAGCAGGATAAATACAATGACATAAGCACCGATACAAAACATACCTTTTTTAGTCCGCATATACAGCGGAATATATCCTATCATAGGCACCGACATACCTGCTTTACCTATCACACTATCAAATGAAACCGGAGCCAAATCCTCTACCTCATTGGCATCGCCTTTTGTCTTAAATTCCCGTGTTTCCTCGTTTATCTTGATTACACGATGGGTAGCTATGGCATTATCACCTTTCCGGAAGGTGATAGGATCTCCGACCTCTATCTCCTCTGGGGTGATATGCTTATCCACAATTACCACACTTCCTACATGGTAATAGGGCTCCATGCTGCCGCTCATGACAGCATAGATATCATTGCCCATTACCCGTGGTACTATCATGACTGCCCCGACGGCAATCACGATAAGTACCATAATTACTGAAATTAAATTACAAATTTTTGTTACTGCTTTTACCATGATCCCTACTCGCCTTTCTGGTTACTATTCTTTATTCGCGCGACTAGTTCTCATTGTCGTCGTCATCTTCTGTCTTGCCGCCGTTTGTGAAAAGAGCGGCAATTTGACGGATTCTGCTTTTTGTTCCGCTGGTGCTTACTGATTTGAATTTACCATTTTCTACCGTATTAACTGTAATCTTAGAATCTGTAAAGTAACCGTCAGCACATCTGTAGTTTTGGAATGTCACGGTTTCTGGCTGATTAAATCTTACAGTTACCTCCGTTGGATTATTACTATCTGCTTGGTACTGTAAATTAGGCATCTCTTCGAGAGCATAATTACCAACCGGAACCGTAATTTCTTTAGATCCTTCGGAAGCATCCTTAGCGATCGGCACCGACACATAAAAGCTTTCTTGTGTCGTTATATTGGTTACTTTAAAAGTAAATGTAACATTTTCTTTTGCAGCCGGATTCTCTGAACCTTTATTCGGATTCTTTACAAGTTTTTTAGTAATACTAAGCTTTCCTACTGCTGGAACCAGTTTGTTTGTAATCGTAATTGTATCCGACTGGCTCGTATTATCCGCATAATCAATAGTGACAGCATTCTGTTCAACTGCATTATCTCCATTCAGTTTTGATAAGACAAATACCGCCTGATAGTTCGGATTCATTCCAGGGCATTCAGTTAAATCTTCCACAACATTGATACTTGCTACCTCTTTTGGAATATTCACAAGTTTCACTGTTTCTCCTGCTTTTAATTTGACACTGAAAGAACACGTTCCATTCTGTCCACTAAAATTTTCCACACTATGACTGGTATTATCAGCTAACGTGAAATCTGTTTCATTAAGCTGTATACTATCTTTAGTCGTCACGGTTACATTAAATTTATACTGTGCATCTGGAGACGGATTCGAAGCATTCGTCAGAACTTTTTTCAACTCCAAATCTCGCTTATAATAATAGTTTGTAAATTTAACGTTATCGCCTGCCTTTACTGTTTCACTTGTACGCTCTCCCTTATCGTTACTATTAACGTCAACTGTCGTTTTCCAAGCATTCCGTGTTCCTACTTCCGTGATTATAAATTCTTTCTCGATATCTTCCGGATTAATTTTAAATATTGCACTAGCTGTTGTCTCTTGACTGTTAATCGTAATGACTTTTTCCGAATAAATTTGATCCGGATTATTCTTAGGCGTAAGCGTAAAGTTAAATATCTTCTCATCCGGGTAAGCTTGTTCATCTCCAGCCAATGTTTTCTCTACTGTAATAATTCCATATTTGGAATAGACATTAGTGAACTCAACATTGCTTTCCCCTTTGTTTATAGTGCCAGATACAATCGGATTATTTTTTGTAGCTTCTGTTAGTGTTCCATCTACCTTTGCCTGAACGGAAGTCAGAACATAATCATCATCCTCTTTAGGCGTTGGAGTAATCTCTGTAACTGTATAGCTTACTCCTTCAGGTAAATTTTTAAATACAATTGAGTGATCCTTAGCTAATGTAAAGTTATATTTTCCACTGTTCTGTGTTACGCCTTCAGGTTTGGTTGGTATTGAAACGCTTGTATTTCCCTGTTTAAACTCTACAGTAAAGTTGTACGTTTGATCGGGCATGTTTCCATCGACTTCAACCTTTTTACTGATTGTCAAAATAGGTGCTACCTTAACTACAGGTTTCGGGAAATTAACTTTCCCCATCGCATCCGTATATGTTAAATAAGCTTCTTTGTTAGAAAAATAACCTGTTTCATCACTGTGTGTTCCTGTATCTCTACCATTTGTCGCAGTGTCAGGATAATCTGCTGTATAAGAACCTGTTACCTTTACTGCATACGTAAGAACCTTTTTTTGTCCCTTAGCAAGACTATCTGCTACTTTCCACTCAATTTTCGATTCTCCGATCGTATAAATAGCAATTTCCTTACTGGTTTCCGGCTCTAAGTACTTAACAGTATTATCATCCACCTTTTCTGGATTAAGCCTTACTCCCTTATTATCAACTTTCTGTTTTCCATCAGCACTTGTTCCAGAAACAGGCACATTACCATAATACAGTTCAGGAGCATTTATCTGGCTTCCACCAATCTTAATTCCAACTGGTTCAACATGATTACTTAAAATGTCCGTCACCACCGGATTGGTTACATCAATATTCTCAACCGTTGTACCAGAATCGCCAGCAGTGGTTGTCTGAATCGTATCACCTTCAACTTCCAGTGTCACATCGTACTCATTTTCTTCTGTATAGTTCTTCCAGGCTTTTTTTTCAACCTTCGGATCCAACTCACCGTATATATTCGTACATTGAAGGAGATATCCCACCGTATTGCTCACTTGATATATGTCAGATTTTTTTCCTGAAACAGGCGATTGATTTACTCCATTTGAATTACTTACCTTCCATTTAACCTTGTCTGTACCCTGTGAGTTTGTTTCCTCAACATAAAAATATTTACCGGTGTCAATATTAAGATCTTTTACAGCTCCTCCATTCAACGTAAAGGTTTCAATAGAAACTCCATCCGTATTCGATGAATCATCCTGATAAGTTTCCAATTTATTCTTATCGTCTGCGATCACTACTTTGAAGCCAAAGTTACTGCCTGCCTTAGTTGCATCTCCGCCCTGTATATTCTTCTGTATTCTCACACCCTGAGAAGGAATTACAGGAAGGTTAAACTCCATATAGCAGTTAGAACTGTCGCCGCCACGTTCCATATAGTAAAAATCAAGTGTATATACTTCGTCAAAATCTGCTTTTGGTCTTTCAAATCCAACGCAACGTTTTATTCCATTCTGGGCAGTTGAAGAAGCATCCATATCATTGTACAGATACCAATCCACTTCACCATGGCTTGGTGCTTTCTTCGTTCCTGTAAATACATCATTGTGTTTTATAATACCAGTGGAAAAATCAATCGATCCCTTTGTTAATCCGTGAATTCCGCCAAGATCCATTGCCAATCTACTAGCTGATTCCGGCTCATTCTTCTTTCGAATATATACCCAAACGTCATCATCACCGGCAAATGTAAAGGTCATCGGTTTGCCAGCTGTCTTCCCATCCGAAGATAAATTGAAGTCAAACGAAACCTTCATACCAAATGTGCATTTTTTAGCTTCATTTAGTGAAATCAAATATGGTTTTACATACTTATTATATGGGAAAAAGCCATCGAAAGAATAATATCTACCCTCTACCTTCTTTAAAGCATTACCTTCAAGCTTCATTCTTAACTTTTGACCTTTATAGCTATTCCCTTGCTTCGATTCTACAGCGTTAAACACATAGTAATCATCTACCTTTTGTAATACATCTTTAATATCCACTCCATAATTGGCGGATGTTATTCCTGCTGTCAGTGTATCTCCATTTTCCGGAAATAATTTTGATACCTCATTCAACCTACCTATGTTATAATCATTTGAAAGCTGAATTTTCCCGCTTTCATTATAGGTTGATGCCATAATTCCCTGAAAAGCCACTTGACCATAACCCTCCCAACCATATGCATTAGGTAAATATGAATTTTGAAGATTCTTCTTATTATCAGGCTCATTCAAATAAAACGTCTTTGTCTCATCACCTGCGGTATCATTTTCTATACCTATTATCTTATTAATATTTTGATCCTCATAATTCCCGATCCAATTTTTATCATAATTATACTTATACAGATTAACTTTGAAATCACTAAGCATCTCCGTATTCGCCGGATTAAGACTGGCAACAGGCATCACCATCAACCCCGCAGATGCTTCTGCCGCTTTTGCATTGCCACGTGCTCTTACCATTCGGAAAAGTGATCTGCTTTTTCTCTTCATCAGCACGACTGGGTATACTTCTGCCGGGATATCCACACCTTCTACATCGGAGGTATATACATCCACATCATCGTTGTATGTTTCGTCGTCAACTTCTTCCTCTTCTTCGTCGTCCTCACCCATCATCTCGAATTCTTCTTCCGGACTCTTCGGAGCGTCTTCGTCGTCATCGTCGTAGGAATCCTGAGGTACAAATGCCATTACTCGGTCGATACGATGGGAAGAAATAGAAACCTGCTGTTCTTCGCCTTTTTCCGAGGCGCTATTTCCGGTGTTTCCTTCATTGCCCCCCTGATTCTCCTGGGCTTTGTTCTCTCCCTTATTAGCTACGGACGGTGCCTTATTCTCAGTTGTATCACCAGAATTATCTTTCGAACCCTGGTTTTCAATTTCTACGATGGTTTCTTTGTTTCCTTCGTTGCCGCCCTGGTTCTCCTGGCCTTTGTTCTCTTCCTTATTATCTGTGGACGGTGCTGTATTCTCAGTTGTATTACCAGAATTTCCTTCTGAACCCTGATTTCCACCTTCTACCGTTGTGTCTTTATTCTCATTTTCCTCTGTGGAGGTACTTCCGGAGCCGTTTTCCGTGGTTCCATTTTCTGTAGTTCCGTTTTCCGTGGTTCCATTTCCATCGTTTTCGTCTGTACTGCCCTGGTTCTCCTGGCCTTTGTTCACTTCTTCGTCTGTAGATGGAGCAGGTGTTTCCTCCTCTTCCTGATCGGTTGCCAGCAGCACATTCTTACTTTCTACCTGTACCAGTGCACTCTTTCTTCCATCGATATCCAGCTGGAATGTTAAATCATCATTTGAACGGTTAATAAACAGGAAAATGAGTTTTTCATCGCCATTCATCTCATAATTTTCTGTATCGACGATCGTATCGTTGGCAGATGGTTTTCTCAAATCGCTGTCAGATGCTTTTTCCATATCGCTGTCGGATTCTTCTGTTATGTTGCTGTCAGATGCCTTCCGTGCATTGCTCTGAGTAGCTGCTTTTGCCGCCTGACCGTTCAGTTTCACAAATATCTGAAGTTCTGCATCTTCGTACATTGCATCGGATGCGCTCGCCTCACGGGCATACGGAATATCCTGAAGCTGATAAATGCTTCCGGTGCTCTGATCGAAGATATCCGCATATGCATCGGAATCTACGAATTTAATCGGATCTTCTTCATCTGAAGTCTCAAGCAATTCTTGAAATCCTACCTGTGCATTATAAAATGCGCCTGAACGGATCGCTTCTTCTGCCTCTGTTTTCAAGGCTGTTCCATCCAGTTCAAACAAGACATCTCTTTCCTTAGCGGAAGAATCTAAATCCGGATCCGCAAAGGCGATCCCTTGAAATGATGTTAAAACCATACAAACCGTCAGGATCATCGCAAAACTTCTTTTAATTTTTTTCCTAATCCTTCTCATACCCTTCACCTCTACCTGTTTGTTTTTTCTATATTTAATGGTTTTTACCATCTACATTCCTATTTGCTTTTCTTATCTATACAAGACAATGGTTCTTTTTCATATCGTAAATAGTGTAATTTCTCATTTCTAAAACATTTTAAGTTGTATACAAAGCGGTCATTTGTTGATGCTTTATCTTTTTGCGTGATTATTTTTGCTGAACTTCTAAGTATTTTGGGTTATGGATGAACAACACTTTTGTTGATAAGTGTTATAACCTGCAACGTTGATTAAACGAGAGATCAAAGTGATTGAGGGCCAGCTTTTTACAGATAGCCCTCTTTCGCTTTGTAAAAAACCTCATCACTGTAAACGGAAATGTTTACTCTTCTTCTGTTTTCTTTTTGCCTGTCATAAGTACATATGCTGCTGCCATCATGCCGATTGTCATGAATAACATATACACATCTACCGGTGTAGCATCGCCTGTTTTCGGCAGTGCCTGCAGCGGGATACCTGCTTCATCAGCCGGAGCCGGATCTACATTCGGAAGAACTGGGAACGGAATCTCTGCTTCTGCAGTCTGGCTGCCAGGACCCTTACCAGAACTGGAGCTGCCGCCGTGACCTCTGCCGGAGCTAGAGTGACCACCGGAGCTTCCGCTGCCACTGCCTGAACTTCCACTGCCACTGCCTGAACCACCGCTTTCACTGCCGGAGCCACCGCTTTCATTACCTGTGTTTCCACTGTTGCCAGGTTTTTCATTGCCGTCAGGTTTTTCACCGGGTTTTTCTGAATCACTATTTTTGGTGTTTATGAAATCCGCTTTGTGATCTCCATTTTCAACAATCGTTCCACTAACTTCCGTCACATTCGGTGTGTAACCGTCTGGATTTTCTGTTACCTTATACACGATTCCTGTCGGTAACGATGTTTTTTTGCTTTCTCCATGTTTCAGTTGGAAGTTTGCTTCACCACCTACAAACTCCATCTCACCATAGGTACCTTTCAAAGTCTTATCAGATAGTTCAACTTTAAAATTAAAGAATTTATCTTTATCACATGCTGTACCATCAACCGTCTTAGATACTGTGAGATCTCCTCCTACATAGATATTCTCATAGTCTACTCTTGCCAGACCTTTTGAAGTTTCAGTAACTTCCACATTTGCAGTCAAACTCTCTGCAGACGCACCACCATTTACAGATACTTTTGTAGCAGAACAATTCGACTGGGATGGTTTTGTTTCTTCTACTGTATATGTTCCAGTCTGCAAGCCAGTAAGGATTGCACGTTCCCCGGCTTTCAATGTAATCTTTCCATCCGCTGGAATCTTATATGCTTTCACTTCACCTTTCAGTTTAAGTTTCGCATTTTCCTTTCCAGGATTTTTAATCTCTGGTTCTTCCGTAACGATGCTATATAATCCTTCTGCCGGTTTGCCTTCTTTTGTTACAATAAATTCAAACTGCGTTTCTTTTGTCGGTATTCCTTTACCATCAACTGATTTACTGATAAGAAGATTTCCACGTCCTCCCTTAACCTCTGGATTGGGATATTGATGTGTTCCTGCTATTCCATTTTTAACATAGTTAAAATATGCAGCATCCACTCCTGTAACGTCGTATTTTTTATCTGGTTTATAGAATGTGTATTCTGGATTCAATTCAATCTGATAAACCAAATGATACCGATGTAAGAATGTATTTGAACCGTCTGATTCTGTATACTCAATTACTTTGTTTTTATCTCTTTCATATAGCTTGTCAATATCCCATCTGACTGTTGTGAGAGATTTCACTACCGGAATATCCCCATTTGGAAGTAACTGACCGTTATATTCAAACATCAAATTAATATAATCCGTTGTCGCATTAGGTTCTATATAGTCCTCAGAAAAGCTATATCCTGCATCCTTAGCTAAATTTTTTATTTTAGACAAATCATAATCGCAAGACACGTTACCCAAAATTCTTTTAAAATTCTTCTTTCCTATTTCTCTCCACTCAGCATCTCCTGGAATTGGTGAGCAATAGTACAAGGTATAATCACCTTTGATCTTAGTGTTGTCATTAACATAACGTTCTACTTTTTTGTGACTACCAAAGTCTATAGTAACTTTTACAATCTCGTCTGCATTTTCAGTATTCTTCGCGGTTTCTTCGTCCTCATATAAAGCATATGAATTACCCGAATCATCTTTCAGATAGTAAGAACTCAGATCTAGAACTTCTTTCCAGGATACCGGTATGGTTACATCCAGATGAACGTTAAACTCATTCTCTGTATTGGTTGCAGATACTGTTTTTTTCAATTTGAAACCATTCTGTTTAATTGTAGGTTTCAAACTATCTGGAATCTGTTTTATATCTTCTTCAGTAAGTCCTTTTTTCTTATCCTTGTCAGCATAATACCATTGGCTTCCAATCTGCCAATTGAAAGCACTGTAAGGATTACCGCCTAAATCGTATTCAAAATCATAATCATCATCCGTAAGAATCTTAAATTTAGAATTAGCTTCACCGGCATCAAGGGTCATGACTTCATAATTCAAGTCAAGTAACTGACCCGCTGTTGTCACGAACGCCGCTGCTGCTCTTCCCTTAAGAAGCACACTCTCGTATACAGTTCCGGAAAGAGAAGCGGTTGCTTCTTCTACCGTTTCTTCTGCTTCTTCTGATGTTACTTCTTCTTTTTCTTCCGGCAGAGTTACTGCTGTTTCTTCCGGCTCAGCAACTGATTCCGTACTTTCAGCCGGTACCTCATTGTCAGGTGTTTCTTCTTCCGATGTCTCGTTGTCAGGTGTTTCCTCTGCCGGTGTCTCGCTGTCAGGTGTTTCCTCTGCCAGTGTCTCGCTGTCAGGTGTTTCTTCTACCGATGCCTCACTGTCAGATGTTTCTTCTGCCGGTGCCATCAGGAACATCTGGAAATGAGCAGAGCGGGAAACTTTTGCTTCTGCCTGTTCGCCTGCATTTTCACTTGTGCTGTTTGCTTTCTCGCTTGTACTGTCGGCTTTTTCACTGGTGTTTCCTGAATTTTCAGGTACAGGACCTGCATTTTCGGTCTCAGTGCCTTCTGTTCCAGTTTCACCGTCAGATGTTTTTGTATCTGTTGTGTCTGCTGTTTCGCCGTCAGGTGTTTCTGTATCTGTTGTGTTTGTCTTTTCGCCGTCAGGTGTTTTTTATCTGCTGTGTCTGTTGTTTCACCGTCAGGTGTTTTTGTATCTGTTGTGTCTGTTGTTTCGCCGTCAGGTGTTGTGGTATCCGGTGTATCTGTTGTTTCACCATCAGGTGTTGTGGTTTCCGATGTATCTGTTGTTTCACCATCAGGTGTTGTGGTTTCCGATGTATCTGTTGTGTTTGCTGTATCCGGTGCAGGCACCTCTTCTTCGATCTTCATCTGCTTTTTAAGTTCTTTTGCAGAAAGAATCTCGATTTTCTGGCTGGTATTTCCGGCCACCTCGATGGTTCCGGTCTGTTTTGCAGATGAGTTTAAAAGCAGAAAGATAATCTGTTCATCTCCTGTAATCATATACTCATCATCTTCGCCTTCGGATTCATCTTCATCATCCATGACAAATCCATCCGAAGACAGACGGGCATATACCTTTACAGTCAGATCGCCTTTGTTCTGCTCCAAGCCCTTGAGTTCGTACAGTTTTTCATCTTCCAACTCAAATAAGCCTGCATAATCTTCTGCTGCTTCTCCGACAAAATTAAACTCTTTTGCCACACTGTTTCCATTTGCTGCGTCAATCAGAGCATTTCCAAGCTCTGTCTGGTCAAAGACAAAATTCGTGTTTTCAGTTTTGGTTTCAGGTACTGCTGCCCATACGGTTGTACTTCCAATATTGGTCGTAATCATACTAGTACCAAGTACTGCCGCCATCAGGCGTCTGGCCTGATTTAAACCCTTATGAAACCGAAGATATTTTGCCTTTCGACTTTTACCTTTTCCTTTCATACCCTTCCTCCTAATTAATATAGCCAATACAGAGAATTCTATTTCTGTTAACATCTATGTGCCCAGCAACATAATTTCTCTATATGTGGTTTCTGCAACATCCAAAAAAATATGTCAACTTTCGCTGACCAGATTCACGCGCCAAGTCTCACGGACATCCGGCTTGAACCTGTCCTGTTTCAGGTTTTAAATGCAGCCCTGCTGTATCCTATTTAGTCTTCCTCTTCCGTCTCGTACGCATACAAAATGGTTCTTGCATTCTGAAACTCATAACTGCATGTTATAAATGAATATAATCGTGTAATGGTTTCTTCTGCCGGTGCAGATGCACTGGCTTTTTCTGTCATCTTCTCGATATAGGAAGTAAATTCCTCTTCCGATGAAAATTCTGTTTTTCTGCGAATTCCGTCTGCCGATGCCACCACGGCCGCCAGTGTTTTCAGGTGTATCTCCCGATCTGGCAGATACAGGATAACCTCCGGATGTTTATTGAAATATTCCTGATTCTTAAACCGGACTATATCCTTGAACATGCTTCCATTTCTCATATGGTGACCATACAAAATGTTATGCTGTGATGAGAAATCCGGCTCATCTTCATAATCCAGAAAGATCGTTCCTGCCACCGTCTCCTGTCCATTCAGATCGTGGTGGAGGTAATAATCATTGTCTTCCCCATGAACCACCGGGTAATTAATCTGTGTTCCTGGAATCTGTAACCATGCTGCAACATCCTCGTTCCGCTCCCACAAGATCTTAAAATCAATGGGTGATACATAGGCTTCTTCTGCTTCCGGTTCCGTTGTTTCCGTCGGTGCTTCTTCGGACTCTTCCCTGGACTCAACTACCTGTTCCGTCAGCTTATCGTGTGCTTTCTTCTGCTGGATTCCCTTCCATATATAGGAAGCTAAACCACAGGTTCCAATAGTAAGTGCCGCTATCATGATGAAGATAGCGGCTGTTCGCTTTTTATCCTGCATTTCTTACCCTTGGTTCCTTTCTGCATATTCCTGCAGAAATGGCTTGTACAGTTCCTCTTCTGCCTGTCTGCGGGCCGCTGCCGCATCTTCAATTCTCGTAAAGGTTCCCAGATTGTGTACCTTTCCCTGAAATCCGATGACCGCTCTCCACTTTGAGTTTTCACGCTTATAGACACCCCGGTAACCGCTGGTATTGCTTGCCGTATTCTTAGGATTTGTTATCTTCTCCAGACAGGTACCATCGACAAAGTGAATGGCTTTTTTCATATTTTCTTTTCGTGTTTCCTCCTGCAGGCATCCGCAGCTTTTTGTCTTTCCGGCACATAAGTTTTCTTTCGAAACTACCACATGACGACCGCAGCTGCAGATACATTCCCAGTATTCTTCCGTATTTTCCGTCCGTTCCAGCTTTGAAAGAACCGTCAGACGGCCGAACTTGCGTCCCGTCAGATCGACCCAGCGTTTCATGGGCAGTTCTCTCCGGTAGCAGCCGCAGCTTTTTGTATGTCCTGTTTTTAAATGGGACTCTTCCACTACTTTTTCGTTGCCGCAGTCACAGCGGCACAGCCAGTAGTGACGCTTTTTATTACTCTGTATTTTTTCAATTTCACAACAAACCATCAGCCGCCCGAAGCGCTGTCCTGTCAGATCCTGCCTCATACACCACACCCCTCTTTCTATGACATAATTCTTATTATGTAACGCTGAAAATTGTCTGACATAATACATAAAACATAATTCTTATTATGTAACAACGTTGTAAATTTGCATTTGTATGTATTGTTTGAACAACATTGCAGTGTTGAAAGGTGCATCTGTAATATGTAATCATATATTTTTCGCTTTAGTGTATTGATTTTTTTCGAGGACGTGATAAACTAAAGACAGAGATATGTTCACTAAGATACATTCTCAGATAACAGTTGATATGATAATTGATCGAAATTTTATGTTTGATTTTTTCCTTGTAATATCAATGATTTTGGGAATTTGACGATTCGATTTGAACTTGATTCTTTTAGATTTGTCAGGAAATTATCTCATATATGGTATGCTAACAGATAGCAAGATTTTATGACATAATAAGAATTATGTTTCCTGCTAATATTTCCAATTTTTCATACACTTCATTTATTTTTCTTTATGAATCAGCAGCCCCAGCTCCAGCTGTCTAAGACAGGCTTCCCGGCTGCTGATTACCGTATAACGTCTTGTGGTCTCCACACTGCTGTGGCCAAGATAATCGGCCAGACGCACCAGATCGTGATCCCTTTCATAAAATACCTTTGCAAATAGGTGGCGCAGATTGTGCGGATACACCTTGCTGGGCAGGATGCCTGCTTCCACGCTGAGTTCTTTCATTGCGGACCATATATTCTGGCGTTGGACGGATTGTCCGTTTCTGGTTACAAAGATTGCCCCCTCTGTGATGCCTTCTTCCATACAAAACTCTTTTAGATGGGAAGAAAGAGATACCGGAATCAGGATAACTCTTCTTTTTCCCTTACTGTCAATCACAATTTCCTTTGTTTCCAGCGATTCTACAGACACATAAGAAAGCTCACTGATTCTCATGCCGGTACTTGCCAGTGTCTGAATAATCGCAGCCAGGCGTTTATCCTTCCTTTTTTCAGCCGTCCGGACCAGCTTTTTATAATCTGACATGGTCAGCTCTTTCGATTCATCACAGAAGATCTGCCTCTGTACGCGAAAGGCATGTATACAATAATCCTTTTTCCCTCTATAACAGAAATAGTTGTTTAGAGATGCTATCATTGAATTGGCACTTGATATTTTATAATTCGCCAGCAGAAATTCTTTATATTGTAAGATTGTTTCCTTGTCCCATTCCGTTCCGGCAAAATCAAGGAACTTTCTCACATCTCTGCTGTATTTTTCAATCGTATGCCTGCTTTTTTCCATTTCTCTCAGGTGTTCCTGAAATCCTATGAGTTCTTTATCTATTTCTAATTTCAACAATATTCCCTCATCTTTCTCCAATCCTCCGCGGCCGCAATTGGAATTTATATTATTCCTCCGCGACCGCAATTGGATTGCATATTATGTTACAGTTCCGCCATGACATCTTCTTGTTTCCATCTTCATGAAAACAAGAAGCACAGTGGATCCACCATATTATTCCTCTGCCCGGATGGCCCAGCGCATCTTCGTCGAGCGGGCACGCGGGTTCTGCACACACTCCTGCGCAGATGGACGTACCACATCCTTGGAGTATTCTTTATAGATTCCGTTCCGGTAGCCATCCTTCAGAGCCGCCTTTACCAGCTTGTCCTCGCCGGAATGGAAGGTCAGAATCGCTGCTCTTCCGCCCGGACGAAGGGCATTCGGAAGTTTTTCCATAAATTCATACAATACCTCAAATTCCTGGTTTACATCGATCCGGAGCGCCTGAAAAACGCGCTGGCAGGTCTTCTTGATGGTCTCTTTTTTCTCTTTCTCCGGGAGAAAATCCAGTGTCTGCTCGATCACCTCCCGGAGTCTGCTTGTCGTATCGATACGGTTGCCTCTTCGTATCTCATCGGTGATCGCTTTCGCCAGTTCCTCGCAGTACGGTTCGTCTGAATTTTCATACAGCATACCTGCCAGCTCCTCGCGGTCGATCGTGTCGAGACGCTCGGCGGCGCTGATGCCCTTCTCCTGATTCAGACGCAGATCCAGCGGTCCGTCCACCTTGAAGGAGAATCCACGCTTCGGATTGTCGATCTGCATGGAGGATACACCCAGATCCGCCAGTACAAAGTCAAAACCACCCGCTTCTTTGGCAATCTCATCGATTGTACAGAAGTTCTGGAGACGGATTGAAAGCATGTCCTCGCCATAGCCCGCTTCTTCCAGGCGTTTCCGCGTCTTGGCAGATTCCTCCGGATCAACATCGGTCGCATACATATGTCCCTGCCCTTTCAGGCAGGCCAGCATCGCCTTCGTATGTCCGCCGTATCCTAGCGTCGCATCAAATCCGACCTGCCCCGGCTGGATCTGCAAAAAGTCCAGAATCTCCTGCACCATAATGGAAATATGCATGCCCGCTGGTGTATTTCCCTTCTGAATCACGTGCTGGATCGTGTCCTGATACTTCTCCGGCTGCAGCTCTTTATATTTTTCTTCAAATTTTTTTGGATATTTTCCTTTATATCTGACACGCCGTTTGTGTGGTGTCTGATTTTCCTGATCCATAAAAACCTCCCATATCTGCTTAGATTTTCCATTGATTTTCCCATCTGTCAAATCGAAAATCATATTGGGTGAACCTCACATGGCTAAAGTCACGTGCTTCTCGGCCGTTTTAAACGGCAAGACTTAATATCGGCGGATACGCCAGTAACTTAGAATTCGTGCGGATACGCACTTTTTCCACGCCAGATACGGCTGGTTTCCACATTACAGGTAGTCCGCTGTATATCTGCCTGTGTTTATGCCGTTTTTAAGTTGTTTACTTCTACATAAAGCTTTCTTAAATCTGCATAAACACATGAGGTTCTACGCTTCACTACAGGTACTTTTGCCTCCAGTGAAGACCTTTCCGTTTCCGGCAAGGGTTTTAATAATTCCCGTATAAAATATCTCGCTCCGATATTATAGGTTGCTGACAGATCGCAGTTGTACTGCTTTCCTGTCCGAAAGGTACATAGGCTATGGTTCTCCGAATTTCTTACTACTGCTCCACTTCCGTCACAGGCCAGCCTGCTGGTGTTCCGGGCACTGACCCGGGACACACGAATCCCATTCCGATGTGCCCGATCTTCACACAGCTTCTGAATATCCCGCTTTCTCCATAAATGAAGCTTTTGTTTCTTTTTTCCGGATATCTTCCCCTGCATTTCCAGATATTCGAACACAATTACATCGACCTGATATTCTGCAGCATACCTCGTGATCTCCGCAGCTATTTTGCGGGACAG
>JABLTT010063050.1_pt1 | contig 97923 bp, 95 predicted proteins | sample 7160061 | NCBI WGS metagenome assembly JABLTT01 (sample SAMN14651232, study PRJNA627086) | human gut metagenome | isolation source: feces | host: Homo sapiens | reverse complement strand
TGCCCCTGCTGTCCTACAGCTATTGTATCACGGGCATCCCAAAGCCTGCTGATACCTAAAATTATTAACTTTGAAACTTATTATACGAGGAGAAGATCATATGAACGCCATTCCCCACCGCATATTCTTGACCGAAGAAGAGATGCCCAAGGCCTGGTACAACCTGCGCGCCGACATGCCGGAACAGCACGAGCCCCTGCTGGACCCGGCCACCCGGGAACCGGTGACATTGGAGGCCCTTTCCCACATCTTCTGCCGGGAGCTGGCCGCCCAGGAGCTGGACACCACCCACCGGTACATCCCCATCCCGGAGCCGGTGCTGGAATATTACAAGACCTACCGGCCCTCGCCCTTGGTGCGGGCCTATGGGCTGGAGCGGCAGCTCGGCACCCCGGCCCGCATCTACTACAAATTTGAAGGCGGCAACACATCTGGCAGCCACAAGCTCAATTCGGCCGTGGCCCAGGTGTACTACGCCAAGCAGCAGGGCATCACCCACCTGACCACCGAGACCGGCGCCGGCCAGTGGGGCACTGCCTTGGCCATGGCCTGCGCCTATTTTGGCCTGGAACTGACCGTCTATATGGTAAAAAGCAGCGCCCGGCAAAAACCCCAGCGCCGGGCGGTGATGGAGACATTCGGCGCCCGTGTGGTGGAAAGCCCCAGCCCCACCACTCAGGTGGGCCGGGCACTGCTGGCCCGCTACTCGGAAAGCGGCGGCAGCTTGGGCTGTGCCATCAGCGAAGCGGTGGAGACAGCGGCCAATACGCCCAACTGCCGCTATGTGCTGGGCAGCGTGTTGGATCAGGTGCTGCTGCATCAATCCATCATCGGCAGCGAATGCCGCATCGCCATGGATCGGATCGGCGAATACCCCGACATCGTCATCGGCTGCGCCGGCGGCGGCTCCAACTTGGGGGGCATCCTGTGCGAGTACATGGCAGACCGGCTCCAGGGCCGGGGCCACGCCCGCTTCATCGCCGCCGAACCGGCGGCCTGCCCTTCCCTGACCCGTGGCCGCTACGCCTACGACTACTGCGACGCAGGCCAGATCGCCCCGCTGGCCAAGATGTATACCCTGGGCAGCGGGTTCCAGCCCGCATCCATCCACGCAGGCGGCCTGCGTTACCACGGCATGAGCCCGGTGATCAGCAAGCTGTACCACGACGGCTTCATCGACGAGGCCAGGGCCTTGGGTCAGACCCAGGTGTTCGAAGCGGCCCGCCGCTTCGCCGTGGCCGAAGGCATCCTGCCAGCGCCGGAATCCTCCCACGCCATCTGCGCCGCCATTCAAGAGGCGGAGCGCTGCCGGGAAGAGGGCGTGGGCCGCACCATCCTCTTCAATCTGACGGGCACCGGCTATTTCGACCTGGCTGCCTTTCAGCAATACAACACCGGGGCCATGGTGGATCTCTCCCCCACCGAGGCGGAGCTAATCCAGAATTTTCGCGGGTTGGAAGCGTGCGCCCAGGGCCCTCACTCTTATTGACAGAATGAATCCATCCATGCTCCATTTATCAAGACAAACGATTGGCATAATGACCCGCCATCCACTAAAATAAAAAGTGTTTGGAGTTTTCACCTGTTACAGCAGAGATGTGATATTGATTTGGTCTAGTGGAATGGAGATGTGAAAATGAACCGAGAATTGATCAAAGATCTGCCGGCCGTGTTCGAAGAATTCAACGACCAGCGGAAGCAATCCTTTGTCACCGCCATGGAATTGAAACAAAAAGGGGTGCCTTTTGTGGGCGTGTTCTGCACTTACCTGCCCCAGGAGATCCCCATGGCCATGGGCGCCGCCGTGGTGGGCCTGTGCTCTATGTCGGGCGAGACCATCCCCGAAGCGGAAAAAGATCTGCCCCGCAACCTGTGCCCCCTGGTCAAATCCAGCTATGGGTTTGCCAAAACGGAAAAGTGCCCTTACTTCTATTTTTCTGACCTGATCGTGGGTGAGACCACCTGCGACGGCAAAAAGAAAATGTATGAGATGCTGGGCGAATTCAAGCCTGTGTATGTGATGGAGCTGCCCAACAGCCAGAGCCCCGACGCACTGGAGCTGTGGAAAAAGGAAGTCATCAAATTCAAAGAAAAGCTGGAAAGCCACTTTGGCGTGACCATCACCGAAGAACAAGTGCGCCAGGCTGTCCGCGTGAAAAACGAAGAGCGCCGCGCCCTGAAAGAGTTCTACAAGGTGATGCAACTCAACCCCGCCCCCATGCTGGGCGCCGACCTGTATAAAGTGCTGTACGGCTCCACCTTTAAATTCAACAAAGAGGAGATCCCCGGCGAAGTGCGGGCCCTGACCCAGCGCGTGCTGGAGAGCTATGACGACGGCACGCCGGATTGCCCCAAAAACAAATTTGCCGGCCGTCCCCGCATCCTCATCACAGGCAGCCCCATCGGCGGCGCCACGGAAAAAGTCATCAAATGCTTGGAAGACAACGGCGCCCAAGTGGTGGTGTACGAAAATTGCAGCGGTGCCAAATCGGTGGATGAGCTGGTGGACGAAGACGCCGAGGACATCTACGACGCTCTGGCACGCCGTTATCTGAACATCGGCTGCTCCTGCATGACGCCCAATCCCAACCGCTTTCAGCTGATGGGCCGCCTGATCGACGAATACCAGGTGGACGCTGTGGTGGATGTGGTGCTGCAAGCTTGCCATACCTACAACGTGGAGACCTACAACATCAAAAAGTTCGTCACCGAGGAAAAGAAGATCCCCTATCTGTCTTTGGAAACCGATTACTCTACCTCGGATGTGGGCCAGCTGAGCACCCGTCTGGCCGCTTTCGTGGAGATGCTGTAACCATGGCGCACCTGAGTCTGGGCATCGACTGCGGCTCCACTACCACAAAAGGCGCTTTATACGATGGGCAGCAGGTGGTCAAGACCATCCTGCTGCCCACGGCGGCACGTCCCCAGCAGCGCATGGAGCAGATCTACAACGCCATGTATTCCCCCGACGTAGGCTACGTGGTGGCCACGGGGTATGGCCGCGACCTGCTGCCCCAGGCGGATAAACGGGTGACAGAGATCACTTGCCACGCCAAAGGCGCTTCTTACCTGTGCCCTTCCATCCGTGGCGTGGTGGATATCGGCGGCCAGGACAGCAAGGCCATCCTGCTGGACCGGGACGGCAATGTGTCGGATTTTTTGATGAACGACAAATGCGCCGCCGGCACCGGCCGGTTCGTAGAGATGATGAGCCGCATCCTGGATTGCCCGCTGGATGAGATCGACGGCTTTGTCCAAGGGCGCAGCCCGGTGGATATCACCAGCATGTGTACCGTCTTTGCCGAAAGCGAGATCATCAGCCTGCTGGCCGAAAGCAAAGAGCGGGGCGATATCGCCTTGGGCGTCATCCGTTCCATCTGCCGGCGCACGGCTTTGTTCGCCCTCAAGCTGCGGCCCCAAGGGGATCTGTTTTTCAGCGGCGGCTTGGCCCGCTTCGAGGTATTCCGCCGCACATTGGAAGAATTTGTAGAGCTTCCTGTGCACACCCACGCGCAATCGCAATTTGCCGGGGCCATCGGCGCCGCCATCATCGGCTACCGGAAGATGGCGTAATGGCCAAAGACCAACCGGGGCCGCTTCTGTCACCAGGAGCGGCCTTTTTTTATGCCAGCTTGGAAAACTTCATTGTAGAAGTGGAAACTTTTGCAAAAACTATAATTTCACACCGAAAAAGCTATAGTAAAAACCCTAATTTGTTCTGTCACACCGGAGATTTTATGGTATAATAGCGGTAATGCGGTGTGTCGACTTTTGCGGCCCTTTTCCCTACCAGAAATAGCGGCCAAAAAGCTGGCCAGGATGTCACAGCGCCTATCGCTGCGGCAGACGAACCGCAAGGCAGCGATTCTGTTTTTCCCGTCCGCCTCCCGCCGCCCTGGCGGCAGCTGGGAGACCGGACATCCATACAGAGCGCCTATCATTGGGAAAACCATCGTTTTGGAAAGGAGCATTGTACCATGAACGAAGCACTGACACAAAAGCTCTCGGCTGTGCTGCAAAGAAGCCTGCCCAAGAACTACACTTCGGTTTCCTATGCCATTTCTTACAAAGGCCAGATCTTGTGTGCCGATTCCCTGGGTTATCAGGACGGTTCCAAGCTCCACCCGGCCACCACCAGCTGTACTTACAACGTGGCCTCTGTCTCCAAGATCTACTGCACCACGGCTGTGATGCAATTGGTGGAGCAGGGCAAAGTGGACCTGGACACCCCCATTGTGGAATACCTGCCCGATTTTAAGATGCTGGATGAGCGGTACCGCCAGATCACCCTGCGCCACTGCCTGAGCCACACCAGCGGCCTGCCCGGCACCCAGTGGAAGCACTTTTCCACTGCCGATGTCAGCGAAAACCACTACTATGAAGAAGTGTACGATTACATGGCCCACAGCTACCTGAAGGCAGCACCGGGCGAATATTCCACCTATTGCAACGACGGCTTCACGCTGGCGGAAATGGTGGTGGCCCAAGTTTCGGGCCAGAGCTATGCAGAATACTGCATGGAACACATCACAGAGCCCATCGGCGCCCACTCCAGCCGCCTTTCTCCGGTGCGCAACACCGACTATCCCTTGGTAAAAGAGGGCAAAAAGCCCGGCGAACTGCTGCTGATCCAGGGCGGTGCCGGCTATACCACCACCATGATGGACCTGTGCAAATTCGGCCAGCAATTTTTGGGCGACAGCAAGATCCTGAGCCAAAAGAGCAAAGAGGAGATGGCCAAGCGCCAAGGCGCTACATTCCTGGAAGAAGACATCCGCAGCACTGCCTTTGGCCTGGGCTGGGATTCGGTCTGCTATTCCGACCCGGATTATGACCTGGGCGAAGGAGTGCTGCAAAAGAGCGGCAACAGCTTCCAGTTCACCACCCAGTTCATGGTGTTCCCCAAGTATGATGCGGTGCTGGCCATTTCGGAGACCCATGACTGCGGCCTGGATGTGCCCGAAGTGGGCCTGCGCCTGCTGGCCACGGCTCTGTACGACCAAGGCGTCAACTTGTTCAGCCGCTACCAGCCGGTGCCCCAGGAACTGGCTCAGCAACTGGATGGCACATACTTGGTGCCCTCGGCCATCCTGCACACCCATTTCTACGGCTCTTTCCTGGATATCTCCATGGACAGCGTGCGGGGCGGCAGCCACGGCTATTTGAAAGCCCTGAAATACGATGGCAAAGAGTTCGTGGGCGAAAACGATTCCCGGTATTTCTTTGTGGAAAAAGACGGGGATACCTTCCTGATGTCCAACCTGCGGGGCAAAGTGGCCCCCATGGCCATGAAAGCGCCCAAGCTGCCTGCCATCAACGACGTATGGCGCAGCCGCCTGGGCAAAAAATATGTGCTGTGCAGCACTTCCCCCTGGGATCTGATCCCCTGCGAGCTGATGACCGGCTTTGTGCTCAAGAGCCTGCCGGAACAGGAAGGCATTTTGGTGGCATCCTGCTCGGGCCGCAGCGACAGCGGTGTCTACGGCCTGTTTGAAGGCACTTTTGCCCCGGTCACCGACACCGTCGGCACCGGTTTCCTCCGGACGCCGGCCAACGGCAGCCGCGACCTGCTGACTCCCTGCTTTGAGGTGAAAGAGGGCGCCGAATACTGCACTTTGGCCTCCTACACTTTCCGGGATGTGGATTCCCTGCCGGTGTACAGCGGCCAAGGCTTTGAAGGCGAAGCCTACGATCATCAAACATACAACCAGGTATATACCCTGCCCCATTCTCTGGACAAACTGCCCCATGTGCCGGAAAACCGCCGGCTGATCGTGCTGGATGACAATATGACCACTGTTTACGACAGCCTGATGGGCGGCAAATACGAACCGGTGAAAAAGGGCTATTTGATCTTAGTCTGATCGGTTTCCACAGGGTGTGGACCATTTCCGCCCTTTGATCCACAGCACCGCCCATCCGCCAATTTGCGGGTGGGCGGTGCTTTTTCCATTGCTTTTTGTCTGCTATAATGGAGGAGACCGAACACGATACCAGACCGACAACAGGAGGAAAAACCCATGTCTGTAGAAACAGCCAGCGCCTGTTTGGCCCGCTACGGCCGCCAGCAGGACATTCTATTTTTCGATCGATCCAGCGCCACAGTGGAATTGGCGGCCCAAGCTCTGCACACCGAGGGATGCCGCATTGCCAAGACTTTGTCTTTTCTCACCAAAGAAGGGCCCATTTTGGTGGTCACCGCTGGGGATGCCCGCATTGACAACGCCCGCTACAAAGCCCGGTTTGGCCAAAAGGCCAAGATGCTCACGCCCGACCAAGTGGTGGAGTGGACCACCCACCCGGTGGGCGGCGTATGCCCTTTTGGCGTGCCCGAGAATGTGACGGTGTATCTGGATGAGTCCCTGCGCCGGTTTGAGACCGTCTACCCCGCCTGCGGCAGCGGGAATTCCGCCATTTGCCTGACCTGCGACGAGCTGTACACCTATGGAGGCGCCACAGGCTGGGTGGATGTGTGCAAAGGCTGGCGAGATGAAGAATAGTCGAAAAAAGCGTCTTTTGCTCTGGGCCGGCGGCGCGGTGCTCTTCTTTGGCGTTTTGTGTTTTGGCCTGATCCAATACCGGGTCTATTCCCTTTCCGCCCCCTACCGGGTGGCAGAAGAAGAGGCGCCCGAGGCCCAGGCCATTGTGATCTTGGGGGCCAAAGTGGAAGAAGACGGCACCCTTAGCCCTGCGCTGGAAGACCGCCTGGCCCAGGGACTGGCCCTCTACCGTGCGGGCAAAGCCCCCCGCCTGCTGGTGACCGGCGATGGGGAAAACCAGACCCGCAATGAGGTAGAAGCCATGAAAAGCTACCTGCTGGATCAAAATGTGCCCCAGGAGGCCATTTTGGAGGACCCCCATGGCCTGAACACCTATGCCAGCTTATACCGGGCCAAACACACCTTTGGGTTGGAGCGGGTGCTGCTCGTCACCCAGGAATACCATTTGGGCCGCTCTTTGTACCTGGGCCGCCAGCTGGGGCTCGTGTGCTATGGCGTTGGTACGCCGGATACGGTCTTCAAAAACATCCCTTACAACTACTGCCGGGAAGCCTTGGCCCGGGTCAAGGCCTTTTTCAACGCGGAAATACAGCACCTGAAAGTCTGATCCGGCCCAAACAAAGGAGGAAGCCATGGAACCACGGGACCTCTACCTGCGCTCCATCTGCAAAAAGCCGGAGATCCACGGCCTCAATAGCTATGTGGCCCATCTGCCCCTGGTACAGCGGCTGGACACTTTGGAATTTCACCAGCCGGTCACTTTTCTGGTGGGGGAAAACGGCAGCGGCAAATCCACCCTGCTGGAGGCCATTGCCGTGGCTTGGGGCTTCAACCCGGAAGGCGGCAGCCGCAATTTCAACTTTTCCACCCAGCAGACCCATTCGCCGCTGGCCCAATACCTCAAGCTGGTACGGGGCCCATACCGGGCAAAAGACGGCTTTTTCCTGCGGGCCGAAAGCTTTTACAATGTGGCCACTGAGATCGACCGCCTGGATACCGACGGCACTTTGGTGCGCAGTTACGGCGGCATCTCCCTCCACGGGCAGTCCCACGGCGAAAGCTTTTTATCCCTGATGCTGCACCGCTTTGGCGGCCAAGGCCTCTATCTGCTGGACGAGCCGGAGTCCGCCCTTTCCCCCACCCGCCAGCTAGCCGCCCTGTCGGTCATCCACCAGCTGGTGCAGCAGGATTCCCAGTTCATCATCGCCACCCATTCCCCTATCCTCATGGCCTACCCCCAAGCAGAGATCTTGGTGTTGGACGAAGAAGGGCTCCATGTGACGCCCTACCGCCAAACCGAGCATTATCAACTGACCCGCCGCTTTTTGGAAGCGCCGGAAAAGATGCTGGCCATTCTGCTGGAGGAAGATTGATCCACAGGATGTGGACATCCCTTGGGGAAACCGATGTGCCAAAGATAAACGCCCGGCGGCCATTGCACAAAGTGATGGCTGCCGGGCGTTTTGCTCCCCAGGGTGTGGATCAGCCCAGATCCACACCGTAAAAGCGGGCGCACTCTGCCAGGCCCTGCTGGATCTCTTCCCTGGAATAGCCAGCTCGTTCCAGCTCTTCTTCCTCCATGGCGTTGAGACGCATATAAAAATCGATGGCGATCTCCAACAGGGACAAGTCCTCTGGATCCAGGGCTTCAAACAGCCGGTCTTCCGCCTCGTTGATCTTTCCCTCTTCTGTCAGCTGCCGCAGCAGCCGGTATAAGCGGCCTTTTTGAGTCTCCGCCTCTTCTTCCCGCAGTTCATAAGCCGTCTCCTCTTTGCGGAAGACCAGCAGGGCCAATGTCCTGGCGAACATCTCGATCTGCCGCATGATATAGTCTTGCTGAAACATGGTCTCCTCCTTTGATCGAAAAAGAGGATATGGCACATGGCCATATCCTCTTGCCCTTTGCGATCAATGTGTATGCTCTTCTTCGCCGTGGCAGGCCTGGCAATCGCCAGTGCAGCCCACGAACTCCACCGGGTCCTTGCCCTGGCCCTTGTAGTAGTTGGCCAGCGCCGCTTTGATGGCTTCTTCCGCCAGCACAGAGCAGTGCATTTTCACCGGAGGCAGCCCGTCCAGCGCCTCGGCCACTGCGGCATTGGTCAGCTGCAGCGCCTCTTTGACTGTCTTCCCCTTGACCAGCTCGGTGGCCATCGAAGAAGTGGCCACTGCCGCGCCGCAGCCAAAAGTCTGGAATTTGACATCTTGGATGACTTCGTTTTCATCGATCTTCATAAAGATCTTCATGATATCGCCGCATTTCAGGTTGCCCACCTCGCCTACGGCGTTGGCATCTGCGATCTCACCCACATTGCGCGGATGAGCCAGATGATCCATTACTTTTTCGGAATACAGCATGGTATCGTTCTCCTTTTCCCCGATCTATTTCCGGTTCCACACCGGCGACATCGCCCGCAAACGTTCCACCACTTGGGGCAGTTTTTCAATGATATAATCCACATCTTCTTCGGTGTTGAACCGGCCCAGGCTGACCCGCAGGGAGCCGTGGGACACCTCATGGCTCAGCCCGATGGCCATGAGCACATGGGAAGGATCCAGCGAGCCGGTGGAACAAGCCGAACCCGTGGAAGTGCAGATGCCCTCCATATCCAGATACAGCACCATGGATTCGCCTTCGATGGCGCTGATGGCAAAGCTACAGGTGCCGGGCAACCGGTTCACCGGGTCGCCGGTGAGGATGGTCTCAGGGATCTGCAGCACGCCGTCGATCAGTTTGCGGCTCAATTTTTTCAGCCGCTGGCTCTCCTCTTCCATGGTCTCCCGGGCCAGCTGTGCCGCCGCGCCCAGGCCCACGATGCCGGCCACGTTCTCTGTGCCGCTGCGCCGGTTGCGCTCTTGGCCGCCCCCTTCGATCACAGGCTTGAGGCCCAGGCCCTTGCGGATGTACAGGGCGCCGGTCCCCTTGGGGCCGTTGATCTTGTGGGCGGAAAGGGACAGCAAATCGATGTGCATGGCCGTCACATCCAGGGGCATATGGCCAAAGGCTTGTACTGCATCGGTGTGGAACAGCACGCCGTGGCGCTGGCAGATCTCGCCGATCTGCTGGATGGGCTGAATGGTGCCCACCTCGTTGTTGGCCGCCATGATGGAGACCAGAGCCGTATCCTCATCGATGGCCTGTTCCAACTGGTCCAGTTTTACCTGGCCGTTTTGGTCCACTTCCAAAAATGTGACCCGGAAACCTTCTTTTTCTAGGGCCATGGCCGTGTGCAGCACGGCATGGTGTTCGATCTTTGTGGTGATCAGATGCTTTTTGCCCTTGCCGGCAGGCCCGTACAGCACGCCTTTTAAAGCCATGTTGTCCGATTCCGTGCCGCTGCCGGTAAAAAAGATCTCTTCGGCCTTGGCGCCGATGACTTCCGCCACCTGGGCACGGGCCTTCTCTATGGCAATCTTTGCGTCGCGGCCCAATCGGTACAGGGTGGAAGGGTTGCCATACTGCTCTTTTAAGTAGGGCAGCATGGCGTCCAGCACCTGGGGAGCGATCTGGGTAGTGGCCGCATTGTCCGCATATACAAACATATTTGCAACATCCTTTCTCATTTCTCTGCAAAGCACATTGCTGTGGGATGCTGTGCAATTCTTCAACTCCGCTTCAAATATACACCCGTTTAGTATAGATTGCAAGAGCTATTTCACCGGTTTACAAAAAAGTTGCATTTGGCAAACCGCTTATCTGTTTTTGGCGATCTCGCCGGTGGCCAGCTGGTCGCAGCGGTTGTTGTAGGCGTTGTCCGCATGGCCTTTGACCCAATGGATCTGCACCTGGTGCCGCTGGAGCTGGGCATCCAAGGCTTGCCACAGCTCCACGTTGAGCACTGGTTTCTTATCGCTTTTTTTCCAGCCGTTGCGCTTCCAGTTGCGCAGCCAGCCCTCGTTGATGGCTTTGGCGATGTATTGGGAATCGGTATAAAGCAGCACTTCACAGGGCTCTTTCAGCGCCTCCAGGGCATAAATCGCCCCTTTCAGCTCCATGCGGTTGTTGGTGGTGCCCGCCTCAAAGCCGGACAGCTCTTTTTCCACCCCGTTGTAACGCAGGATCGCACCCCAGCCGCCGGGCCCCGGGTTGCCCGAACAGGCCCCGTCGGTATAGACTTCCACTTGCTTCATCGGTCATTCCTCTTGGGCGGGGGAATCTGTCTGCTCTGGGGCAGCCTCTTCCTTTTCGCCCTCCTCTTCTTTTTCCGCAGTGGCCAGGGAGATCAGCCGCACCCCTTCATCCAGCCGCATCAAAATAACGCCCTGGGATGCCCGGCCGCACACCCGGATGGTCTCCACACCGGTGCGGATGATGACGCCGGCATCGGTGATCAGCAGGATGTCCTGATCCAAATTGACGCATTTGATACCGGCCAGCAGCCCGGTCTTTTCCGTCAGGTTGTGGGCGGTGATGCCGCCGCCGCCCCGGTGGTGTTCGGTGAATTCGCTGGGCTCCGTCAGCTTGCCATAGCCGTTTTCCGTCACGGTCAGCAGGTATTGGCCGTCGCTGTCGCAGGCAACGCCCACCACATAATCGTCTTCTGCCAGGCGGATGCCCCGCACGCCGGTGGCGCTGCGCCCCATGGCCCGCACTTCATTTTCGTCGAACCGGATGCCTCGCCCCTTGCGGGTGCACAGCAAGATCTTATCTTGCCCATCGGTCAAACGCACGCCGATGAGTTCGTCGTTTTCGTTGATATTGATGACCCGCACGCCGGCCTTCCGGGCAGTGTGCAGCTCAGAGAGGCGAATGCGCTTGACCACGCCCTGCTTGGTGGCAAAGAACACATAGGCCCCTTCTGCAAATTCCTTGATGGGGATCATGGCTGTCACCCGTTCCCCGCTCTCCAGCTGCAGCAGGTTGACGATGTTGGTGCCCTTGGCTGCCCGGCTGGCTTCTGGGATCATATAGCCCTTGAGCCGCAGCACTTTGCCCAGGTTGGTGAAAAACAGCACATGGTCATGGGTCGAGGCGGTAAACACCGTCTCCACGATGTCTTCATCCCGGGTGGTCATGGCGTTGACGCCCCGGCCGCCCCGGCGCTGGGCCCGGTAGGCCGAAACAGGCATGCGCTTAATGTACCCCAACCGGGTCAGGGTATACGCACACTGTTCTTCTTCGATCAGATCTTCGATATCCAGCTCGTTTTCCACCAGAGAGATCTCGGTGCGGCGTTCGTCGCCGTATTTGTTGCGCAGTTCGGTCAGCTCTTCTTTGACCACGGCGAAGATCTTTTCCGAATGGGCCAACAGGTCTTCCAAATGGGCGATCTTTTGGCGCAGCCCTTCCAGTTCATTCTCGATCTTCTCCACTTCCAGGCCCTGCAGGCGGCCAAGGCGCATATCCAAAATGGCCTGGGCCTGTACATCGGAAAGCTGGAACCGCTCCATCAGCCGTTCTTTGGCGTTGTCGTAGCTGGTGCGGATGATGTGGATCACTTCGTCGATGTTCTCGCAGGCGATCTTCAGGCCCTCCAAAATATGGGCCCGCTCCTGGGCTTTCCGCAGGTCGTACCGGGTGCGGCGCTCCACCACCTGGTATTGGAACTGGATGTACTCATCCAGCATCTCCCGCAGTGTCAGCACTTTCGGCTGGCTCTGGTTGTGCACCAACGCCAGGTTGATGACAGAGAAAGTCTCCTGCATCTGGGTGAACTGATACAGCTGGTTGAGCACCACCTGGGGGTTGGCATCCCGGCGCAGCTCAATGACGATGCGCATGCCGTCCCGGTCCGATTCATCCCGCAGATCGGTGATGCCGTCCACCCTTTTTTCCTTGTGCAGGTCGGCGATGTTCTCGATCAGGCGGGCTTTGTTCACCATATAGGGCAGCTCGGTGACCACAATGCGGAACCGGCCCGTTTGGTATTCTTCGATCTCAGCCCGGCAGCGGACCACGATGCGCCCGCGCCCGGTGGCATAGGCGGCGCGGATGCCCGCACGGCCCATGATGATGCCGCCGGTGGGGAAATCCGGCCCTTTGATAAAGCGGCAGATGTCCTCCAGCGTGGCTTCCGGGTTGTCGATCACATAGCAGATGGCGTCGCACACTTCCCGCATGTTGTGAGGCGGGATATTGGTGGCCATGCCCACGGCAATGCCCGAAGACCCGTTGACCAACAAGTTGGGGAAACGGGAGGGCAGCACAAAGGGTTCTTTCAGCTTATCGTCAAAGTTGGGCACAAAATCCACGGTATCTTTGTCGATGTCCGTCAGCATATTGGCCGCCAGTTTTGCCATTCTGGCCTCTGTATAACGGTAGGCGGCCGGTGGGTCGCCATCCACGCTGCCAAAGTTGCCATGGCCGTCGATCAACGGATAGCGCAGGGAAAAATCCTGAGCCAGGCGCACCAAGGCGTCGTAGACCGAGGCGTCGCCGTGGGGATGATACCGGCCCAGCACATTGCCCACGGTGGTGGCGGATTTGCGGTAGGGCCGTTCCGCTGTCAGGTTGTCTTCATACATGGCGTACAGAATGCGGCGATGCACCGGCTTCAAGCCGTCCCGCACATCGGGCAGGGCACGGCTGACAATGACGCTCATGGCATAATCGATGTAGGATTTCTTCATTTCCTTTTCCAGGTCCACATCGATGATCTTCTGATCTGCAAATCTCAGATCATTCGCTTCGCTCATTTTCTCACCTATTTTCTTATACAGGGCGTAACTTTATTATCTAAAATTTCGATTCGTCTCTTTTTTCAATACAGATTGGCCCCTTAGTGCCAACCGTTGTCATCCGGCCCCTGCCCATTATGACCATTGTTCCAGCTGCCGTTGTGACTAGTCCCACTGCCGTAGACATCGTCCTGCGGGATGATGAGGGCACAGATGATATACAGCCACAGGCCCGTGCCGCCAAAAAAGATGGCCACTGCCCAGGCGATGCGCACCAACGTAGAATCAATGCCGAAAAAATTGGCTACGCCGCCGCACACACCGGCCAACATCCGGTCTGTATTGCTCTTGCGCAATTTTCTGTCCATACGCTTCTCCTTTGATGCCGGCGCTTGCCGCCCGGCCCCTTAAATATCCAAATTGTTTACGTATTTGGCGTTGCTCTCAATGAAGTTCCGGCGGGGCTCCACTTTTTCCCCCATCAAGATGGTGAAGATCTCATCGGCCGACTGGGCGTCTTCCATATTCACCTTCAAAATGGTGCGGTTTTCCGGGTTCATCGTGGTCTCCCACAGCTGTTCCGGGTTCATTTCGCCCAAGCCCTTATAGCGCTGCACTTCTGCCCCGGGGAATTGGGTCAATAGTTCTGCCAGCTGTTCCTCTGTGTAGGCATACCGGGGTTCCATCTTCCCTTTCGCCACTTTGTAAAGGGGCGGCTGGGCGATATACACATGGCCGTTTTCGATCAGCGGCCGCATATACCGGAAAAAGAACGTCAGCAGCAATGTGCGGATATGACTGCCGTCCACATCCGCATCGGCCATCAGAATGATCTTGCCATAGCGCAATTTGGTGATGTCGAACTCATCGCCGATGCCGGCGCCAAAAGCCGTCACCATGGGCATCAGCTTTTCATTGCCATACACTTTGTCCAGGCGGGCCTTTTCCACATTGAGCATCTTGCCCCACAGGGGAAGGATGGCCTGGAACCGTCTGTCCCGCCCGCTCTTGGCGGAACCGCCGGCGGAATCGCCCTCCACGATGTAGATCTCTGTCAGGCTGGGGTCCCGCTCCTGGCAGTCGGCCAGCTTGCCCGGCAGAGAAGCGCTCTCCAGGGCACTCTTGCGCCGTGTGGCCTCCCGGGCCTTTCGGGCCGCCTCCCGTGCCCGGGCCGCCGTCAGGCATTTTTCCAAGATGGTCTTGGCCGTGGCCGGGTTTTCTTCCAAATAGGCGGAAAGAGCCTCATAGACCGCACCATCCACCAAGCCCCGGATCTCGCTGTTGCCCAGCTTGGTCTTGGTCTGGCCTTCGAACTGGGCGTTGGTCAGTTTGACGCTGATCACACAGCTCAAGCCTTCCCTTGTGTCGTCGCCCGACAGGTTTTTGTCGTCTTCTTTCAAATACTTGTATTTGTGGGCGTAATCGTTGATCACCCGGGTCAGGGCCGATTTAAAGCCCGTCTCGTGGGTGCCGCCCTCTGTGGTGTTGATGTCGTTGGCAAAGGACAAAATGTTTTCGTTGTAGCTGTCGTTGTACTGCATGGCCACTTCCGCCACGCTGTCGTCTTTTTGGGCGGCCAGATAGATGACTTCCGGGTGCAGCGGCGTCTTGTTCCGGTTCAAATGCTGGACAAATTCCCGGATGCCTCCCTGGTAGCACATCTGGGTCTCCCGCACGGCATTGGGGTCTCGGCGGTCTGTAAAGGTGATGGTCACCCCGGCGTTGAGGAAAGCCTGTTCCCGCAGACGGTTCAGCAGCACGTCATAATCGTATTCTGTGGTCTCAAAAATGGTGGCATCCGCCTTGAAACGGACAAAAGTCCCCCGCTCTTTGGTGTCGCCGGTGATGTGGAGCGGGCCGTCGGGAACGCCCCGGTGGAACTGGATGGAATGGATCTTGCCATCCAAATAGACATCCACGGTGAGCCATTCGGAAAGGGCGTTGACCACGCTGGCGCCCACGCCATGGAGGCCGCCGGACACTTTGTAACCGCCGTCGCCGAATTTGCCGCCCGCATGCAAGATGGTATAGACCACCTCCACCGTGGAAATGCCCATTTTGTGGTGGATCCCCACAGGGATGCCGCGGCCGTTATCCCGCACCGAGATCACGTTGCCCGGCTCGATGCACACTTCGATGTGGGTGCAATAGCCGGCCAGCGCCTCGTCGATGGCGTTGTCCACGATCTCATACACCAGGTGGTGCAACCCCCGCTGGGAGGTGGAGCCGATGTACATGCCCGGCCGTTTGCGCACCGCCTCCAAGCCTTCCAGCACTTGGATTTGGCTTTCATCGTATGTGGTTTCAACTTTCTGAATGTCACTCATTGGTTTTCATTCCTCTTAGTCTAGGTGTTGGCGGCCGCCTGGCGGCCCGTTCATTCGTGCAGAATATTGCCGGGCAGCGGTTCGCTGCCCGCCCGCTTGAGCAGGGTCTGAGAGCTGATCTGAGAGATATAGACCGTAGTGCGGCCCTCTTCTTCGCAGACAACGGCAGATTTGGGCAGCTCGTCGCTGACAGCCACCACCCGCCCTTCCTGCTCCGCGCGGGTCAAAAACTCCCGGGTCCGTTTGCCATAGGTGGCGGTATCAAAATCAAATATGCCGATGATGCTCCGCCGGGGCACGGCGATGTCACGGCCCAAATGCAAATACATGGTCTCCTCCTCACGCCATGGGGCGCACGGTCCCCTTTTCCACGAAAAAGGCGGTGGCATCCAGCTGGCGCAGCCGCTCTGTGCGCTCGCAGCAGGTGATCACCACCTGGCCGCCTCCCGCCTTCTGGATCAAAAATTCCTGCCGGCGGCCGTCCAATTCCGAAAGGACGTCGTCCAGCAGCATCACCGGGTATTCGCCGCAATCGTCTTTCATGATCTGCCGTTCGGCGAATTTCAGCGCCAAGGCCGCCGTGCGGGTCTGGCCCTGGCTGGCAAACCCCCGGGCCGCCGTGCCGTTGATGGTGATCTGCAGATCGTCTTTGTGGGGCCCGGTCAGGCACTGGGCGCTGGCCAGTTCAGCCTGGGCATGGCTTTCGCTGTGTTCCAGCAGCCACTGCTCGATCTGGCTTTCCGGCGCTTTGGGGTCCTGCACGGAGGAAACGGTCTGGTACTGGATGCCCAGCTGTTCGCCGCACCCTGATACTGCTTCATGGATCTTGGCGGCTTCGGCGGCCAGTTTCTCGGCAAAAAAAGCCCGGTAACGGATGACAGCAGCCCCGCATTTTGCCATGCGGCGGGTAAAATCCGGCAGGATATACAGCAGAGAGGGGTTTTCCTCCTGGCTGCGCAAGATCTTTGCCTTGTGCTCCAGCAATTTGTTGTATTCGCTGATGGCCAGTTCATACCGGGGGCGCAGCTGGCACAAAGCCACATCCAAAAAGCGGCGCCGGGCCGCCGGGCCCTCCCGGATCAGATACAGGTCTTCCGGCGAAAACAACACGCAGCGGAACACTTCGGCCAGATCCCCCTGGCGTTTGCATTTGACCCCGTTTATCGTGCTGCGCAGCCGCCCGCCCCTTGGGAACTGAAGATCCACGGCAAAATCCCGCTCCCGGGAGCGGATCTGGGCCTGGATGCGTGCCTGGGGGGCGCCAAAGGCCAGCAGATCCCCTCGCTTAGAAGCCCGCCAGGAACGGCTGCCGGTCAGCAGGAAGATAGCTTCCAGCAAATTGGTCTTGCCCTGGGCGTTTTCCCCGGCCAAAATAGTGGCTCCCGGCGGCAGGCACAGCTCTTGCCGGCGGTAGTTGCGGAAGTCTTCCAGGGCGATGCGCTCTAACTGCATGGGGTGATTTCCACCGTGACGCCCTGGAAAGTCACTCGGTCCCCCGGGTAACATTTCTTTCCCCGCTGGGTGCAGATCTGGCCGTTGACTTGTACCAGCCCTTGGGCGATCTGTTCTTTTGCCTCGCCGCCGCTCATGCACAAAGCGGCGAATTTCAGCAGGCTATCCAGTTTGATGTATTCGGTTTGGATGGAGACCGTGCGGTTTTCCATGGAATTCTCCTTTGCATCCTTGGCGTGTCATCTGTTGTTTTAGACCTGGTCTGCCTTGAGGCGCACCGGCAGCACCAGGTAGAGGAATTTTTCCCCTTCCACCGGCCGGATGACGCAGGGGGACAGGCTGCTTTTCAGCTCCAGCAGGACTTTTTCTTCGGGGCAAGCCCGCAAGGCGTCCAGCAGATACCGGTTGTTGAAGCCGATCTCGATCTTTTCCGGGCAATGAGGGATCGGGCATTCATCGTAGGCCCGGCCCAGAGAGGTGACACAGGAGATCTTTAAACTCTCGTCTTCGAAACAGCAGCGGACCGGGTTTTTCAGCCGTTCGGAGATGATCAGTGACACACGTTCCACGCAGTCGATGATGGATTTTACGTCAATTTCCAATTTGATGTGGCAATCCGAAGGGATGGCATTGCGGTAATTGAGAAATTCGCCTTCCAGCAAACGGGTGGTGATCCATGTGCCGTCGATTTCGAACAGGGCGTGTTTCCGTTCCGGGTAGATGTGGACAGTCTCTTCGTCGCTGTCCGGTAAAATGCGGCTGATCTCTTTTAATGTCTCTCCTGGAACTACAAAAGACAGGTTGCTTCCGGTGTCGTTGGTCACTGTTTCTTTGCTCATGGCCAGACGGTAGCCGTCTACCGAAACGACGGTCAGGTCGTTTTGCTGGATCTCGAACAAAGATCCGGTGTGGATCGGCTTGTTTTCGTTGTCGGAAACGGCGAAGACCGTGTGGTCGATCATGCTGCGCAGCAGATGGCAGGAGAGATGGATGCTTTTGTTTTTTTCTACGTTGGGCAGTTCGGGGAACTCTTCCGGCGAAGCGCCCAGAATGTTGAATTCGCTCATGCCGCAGCGGATGGTGGTCATATAGTGTTCGTCGCAATGAATCTCGATGATGTCATCGGGAAGTTTGCGGACGATGTCGTTGAAGATTTTGGCGTTTAAGACGATGCTGCCTTTTTCGGAGATATCGGCGGAGAAGGTTTTCTTAATGCCTGTTTTGAAGTTGTAGCCGCAGATGGTCAGTTGGTCTGCTGCGGTGATGAGCAGGCCTTCCAAAACTGTAATGGTGCTTCTGGATGCCACGGCGTGTATACAGATGGAAATAGCCTCGCTTAGCACGGCTTTTTCACAGGTGAACTTCATTTTCCGCGCTCCTTTCTTGTTCTTATCTGTTATTCATTTTTTTAGTAAAAGTCGTAGGGCTTGTGGATTTGTGGATGATACCGGCTGAGTCTTGGGGCTCTAAGGCGGATGCCATTCACAAACGCTGTGGATAAAATTGTGCAAAACTCCGAGTTATCCACAAGCTGATTTTGTACACAGGTTTCCACAGCCTTGTGCAGGGTTTGGGGAAAACTTTGTGGAAACTGTGGATAACTTGTGTTTTACCGGTTTTGGATGTTCTTTTTCAGGTCGCTGACCGCAGCGGCGAAGTTGTCGTCTTTTGCCATCTGGTCTTGGGTCTTGTTGATGGCGTGGAGCACGGTGGTGTGGTCCCGGCCCATGAACCGGCCGATCTCCGGGAAGGACATATCCGTCATCTCCCGGATGAGGTACATGGCGACTTGCCGCGGAACGACTACGTCTTTTGTTTTGGCGTTGCCCAAAATGCGCTCCGAGGTGATGTTATAGAAATTGGCGGTCTCGTCCAAAATGAGTTCCGGGGTGGGTTTGAGGCCCGGGTTGATCTTGAAGATATCCCGGATGCACTCTTCTGCCAGTTCCATGTCGATGGCCCGGCCCATGAGAGAATGTTTGGCGAAGATCTTTTTGACGGCCCCTTCCAGCTGGCGCACGTTGTTCGTAATGGAGGAGGCGATGTATTCCACCACGTCCGGCGGCAATTTGGCCCCCAGCATCTCGGTCTTTGCGTTGACCAAGGCCATGCGGGTCTCGAAATCCGGCGGTTGGATGTCGGCGAGCAGGCCCCACTCGAACCGGGACTGCAGCCGGTCTTCCAAGGTGAGGATCTCTTTGGGCGGCCGGTCGGAGGTGAGCACGATCTGTTTGCCCGATTCGTGCAGGGTGTTGAATGTGTGGAAGAATTCTTCCTGGGTGCTGATCTTGCCGGCGATGAACTGGATGTCGTCCACCAGCAGCAGGTCGGCCATCCGGTATTTTTCCCGGAACGCCGCCACGTCGCTGCGCTGGATGGCGGCGATCAGCTCGTTGGTGAAGTCGTCGCCTTTGACGTACACGATCCGGTAGGCCGGCCGGGTCCGGGCGATGTAGCCGGCGATGGCGTAGAGCAGGTGGGTCTTGCCCAAGCCCGATTGGCCATAGATGAACAGGGGGTTGTAGGCGCTGGCCGGGTTTTGGGCCACGGCATAGGCGGCCGCGTGGGCAAACTTGTTGCTGTTGCCCACGATGAACCGTTCAAATGTGTAGTTTGCATAGACTGTGTCTTCGTTGGCGGCGCGCCAAAGGCTCAACTCTTCGTCGCCGCAAAGGACCCGCAGGGCCAAGTCTTCCCCCGTCAGTTCCCGCACTGCTTCGCAAAATGGCTGGGCATAGCGGTTTTCGATCATCTCCCGTTTCATGCGGGAGGTGGTGAGCAAAATAAAAACGCCGTCTTTCACCGTTACGGCGGAGGCGTCTCCAAACCAAGTGGAGATCACGATGGGGGTGAACTGCTGTTCCAGCACGTGGATCACATTTTGGAGCAGTTCGGCAGGCGTTGTCATATTGCATCTCATCCAATCAAAAAAATTCTGTCTGAAATATGAATATAGCAGATTTCATTTTAGCACACCCGGGCCCGCAGCACAACGCCAAATTAGGCACAGGCAGGCCCGTATCTGTGCACAATTATACCATCATTATAATATAGCGCGCGGGAAAAGAAAAGAATTTCGTTTGCTTTTTGGCAAAAATGTTTTGGGAAAACCCCGGTCTTGCCCCCTATTTTTTAGGCGTTTTCCCTTGCGCCTGGGGATAAAGTAGGGTACAATGGGCCCAGGTTCTGTGGAGAAAAGGAGGGGAAAGTTTGGAAAAAGTGGTTTTGGGGCTTTCTGGCGGCGTGGATTCCGCTCTGTGTGCCCGCCTGCTGCTGGAGCAGGGGCACGAAGTGGTGGGCGTTTATCTGGAGACCGGGGGCCAAGGGGCCCAGGATGCACGGCAGGCTGCCCGGGAACTGGGGATCCAGCTGGAAGTGGTGGATATCCGGCCCGCTCTGGAACAAGAAGTCATCGCCCCCTTCGTGCAGGGCTACCTCCAGGGAATCACCCCGATCCCTTGTATTTTGTGCAACCCGGCGGTCAAATTCCGCTTCTTGATGGAAGCTGCCGAAAAATTGGGGTGCCAGCTGGTGGCCACCGGCCATTATGCCATCACTCGTCCGCTGGAAAACGGCCTGACCGGCCTGTTTGCCTCTCCTGCTCCCAACGACCAGTCTTATATGCTCTACCGGCTGCCCGAGCCCTGGCTGCAGCGTATCCGCTTCCCTTTGGGCCAGCTGCCCGACAAGGGGAGCACCCGGCAGCAAGCTCGGCAGGCCGGGCTCAGTGTGGCCCAAAAGCCGGACAGCATGGAGATCTGTTTCATCCCCCAGGGGGATTATGCCGCTTTCATCGAGGAACGGGGCGGACCGGTGCCCCCGCCCGGGGATTTTGTGGACGAAGAAGGCCATGTGCTGGGCCGCCACAAAGGCATCCACCATTACACAGTGGGCCAGCGCCGGGGGCTGGGGGTATCCGCCGCCAGCCGCCTGTTTGTCAAGACCATCGACCCGGCGAAAAACCAGGTGGTGCTGACAGACAAAGACCCCATGGCCCGGCAGATCACTGTCCACAGCCTGTGCAGAACGGCGCCCGATGTGGGGGACCAGCCCTTTGAAGCCGATGTGAAGATCCGCCACAGCCGCCGCACGGACCGGGCTTTGGTCACTTATCTGCCCGGTGAGATGGCCCGCATCGAATTTTTGCAGCCGGCCCGTGCCCCCTCCCCCGGTCAATCGGCGGTTTTCTACCAAAATGGCAGGGTGGTCGGCGGCGGTTTTATCCGGCGGCCGGCAGACGAGGGGTAATGTAAGAAAATTTTTTCGTGCAATCCCTCGCTTTTTCTGGTATAATAATTTCTGTTTATGATTTCTCGATTGTGGAATTTCATCACATAAGGAGTGTAAAAGATGCATAAGTACGTTTACCTGTTCTCTGAGGGCAACGGCAACATGCGTGAGCTGCTGGGCGGCAAAGGCGCCAACCTGGCCGAGATGACCAACCTTGGCATGCCTGTGCCCCAGGGCTTCACCATCTCCACCGAAGCCTGCACCCGCTACTATGAAGACGGTGAGAAGATCGCCCAGGACATTCAGGACCAGATCTATGAATACCTGGCTAAGATGGAAGAGATCACCGGCAAAAAGTTCGGTGACCCCCACAACCCCCTGCTGGTGTCCGTCCGTTCCGGCTCCCGCGCTTCCATGCCCGGCATGATGGATACCATCTTGAACCTGGGCCTCAACGACGAAGTGGTGGAGTCTTTTGCCAAGATCACCAATAACCCCCGTTTTGCCTACGACAGCTACCGCCGTTTCATCCAGATGTATTCCGACGTGGTCATGGAAGTGGGCAAGAAGTATTTTGAAGAGCTCATCGACAAGATGAAGGAAGAAAAAGGCGTGCACCTGGACACCGAGCTGGATGCTGATGACCTGAAAAAACTGGCTGAGCAGTTCAAGGCCGAATACAAAGAAAAGCTGGGCGTCGACTTCCCCTCTGACCCGAAAGAGCAGCTGATGGGCGCCGTCAAGGCCGTGTTCCGCTCTTGGAACAACCAGCGCGCCATCGTCTACCGCCGCATGAACGACATCCCCAGCGATTGGGGCACTGCCGTCAACGTGCAGGCCATGGTGTTCGGCAACACCGGCGACACCTCGGGCACCGGCGTGGCCTTCACCCGCAACCCTGCCACCGGCGACCCCCATCTGTACGGCGAGTTCCTGATGAACGCCCAGGGCGAAGACGTGGTGGCCGGCATCCGCACGCCCCAATCCATCGACCAGCTGAAGCAGGTCATGCCCGAAGTGTACGACCAGTTCTCCGCCATTGCGGACAAGCTGGAAAAGCACTACAAGGACATGCAGGATATGGAGTTTACCATTGAAAATGGCAAGCTGTACATGCTGCAGACCAGAAACGGCAAGCGCACGGCCCAGGCCGCGCTGAAGATCGCCGTGGACCTGGTGGACGAAGGCATGATCACCAAGGAAGAAGCCGTTATGAAGGTGGAGCCCAAGCAGCTGGACGCCCTGCTCCATCCCCAGTTTGACGCCGCTGCGCTGAAAGCGGCCACACCGGCTACCCAGGGCCTGCCCGCCTCCCCTGGCGCCGCCTGCGGCAAGGTGTATTTCACAGCTGCCGAAGCGGTGGAAGCGGCCAACAAAGGTGAAAAAGTGGTACTGGTCCGCCTGGAGACCTCGCCGGAAGACATTGAAGGCATGGCAGTGGCCCAGGGCGTTATGACCGTCCGCGGCGGTATGACATCCCACGCCGCTGTGGTGGCCCGTGGCATGGGTACTTGCTGCGTGGCCGGCTGCGGCGAGATCAAGATGAACGAAGAAGAGAAGTATTTTGTCATCCATGGCCAAAAGGTATCGGAGGGCGACTACATCTCCATCGATGGTTCCACAGGCAACGTATACCTGGGCGAGATCAAGACTGTGCCCGCTTCCATGACAGGCGACTTCGGCCGCTTTATGGGCTGGGCCGATGAGATCCGCACCCTGAAAGTCTGCACCAACGCCGACACCCCCCGGGATGCCGAACAGGCTGTCCGGTTTGGCGCCGAGGGCATTGGCCTGTGCCGCACCGAGCACATGTTCTTTGAGGCAGACCGCATCAAAGCCGTGCGGGAAATGATCGTTTCCAAAGACGAAGCCCAGCGCCGCAAGGCTCTGGAAAAACTGCTGCCCATGCAGCGCAGCGACTTTGAAGGCCTGTTCATGGCCATGGGCGGCCGCCCGGTGACCATCCGCTTCCTGGATCCGCCTCTGCACGAGTTCCTGCCCCAGGAAGAAGAGGATATCATTGAGATCGCCGGCGAAATGAACATGAAGGTGGAAGAGCTGAAGCAAGTGATCGCCGACCTCCACGAGTTCAACCCCATGCTGGGCCATCGCGGCTGCCGTCTGGCCGTCACCTATCCGGAGATCGCCGAGATGCAGACCCGCGCTGTGATCGAAGCGGCCATCAACGTGAAGAAGCAGACCGGCCTGGAGATCGAGCCGGAGATCATGATCCCCCTGGTGGGCATGGTCAAGGAGCTGAAGTTCGTCAAGAACATCGTCACCAAGACAGCCGACGCCATCATCGCCGAATCCGGTGTGGAGATGAAGTACCTGGTTGGCACCATGATCGAAGTGCCTCGCGCCGCCATCACAGCGGATGAGATCGCCCAGGAAGCGGAGTTCTTCTCCTTTGGCACCAACGACTTGACCCAGATGGGCTTTGGCTTCTCCCGTGACGATGTGGGCAAGATCCTCAATGCCTACTATGACAAGAAGATCCTGGAGAAGGATCCCTTTGCCAGCCTGGATCAGGACGGCATCGGCCAGCTGGTCCAGATCGCTGTGGAAAAGGGCAAGAAGACCCGTCCCAACATCAAGCTGGGCATCTGCGGCGAGCATGGCGGCGACCCGGCCTCTGTGGAATTCTTCCACAAGATCGGCCTGAACTATGTGTCTTGCTCCCCCTACCGCGTGCCCATCGCTCGTCTGGCAGCTGCTCAGGCCGCGGTGAAATTCCCCAAAAACTAAATGTCCTGATTGAATAGGGCAATGTAGCACATAAGATCCTTTTTGGGCCGGCAGCCTGTGGCTGTCGGCCTGATTTCTTTTAAAGGGGACCACAGAAAACCAGATCTTTGCATCCATCGCCCCATAAGTTGTGAGAAAAGGGCTTGTCACCTGTGGATAACAGGCGGCAAGCCCTTTTGTCTATTGTATCGTCTGCGCAAGAAAAATTCGCACTACTTTTGGTTTTCCACTTTGGGCCGTATCAGTTCAACTTTCATAAAAAATTAGATAAAGCATCTGTGGATTAAGATAAAATATACAAAGTGAAATGGGATGGATACAATAGAAATTCGAAAAAGTTCATTATTCTGACGAAAAATCACGAAAGTGAATAAATCCGAGGGTGAAGTATCGGGAAAAACGATTGGAAATAGGGAGAAAAGACCGATATACTGTCTAGATGGCCGGGAAACTGGCCTTTTGTATCCACATGTGACGGAAAAAGAAGGAGAAAGAGAAATGAAAAGAAGAATCATTGCCATGTTGCTGGCAACCCTCATGCTGCTGGGCGCGGCAGCATGCAGCAGCGACGAAAGCGCTGGCGGCGGGAATGCTGCCGGAGGCAACAACGCCGGGAATGAAGGCGGCTCTGACGGCGGCAAGCAGAGCATCACCATCGCCATCGGCAACACCTACCGCCCCTTCTGCTATGTGAATGAAAACGAGGAACCGGACGGCTATGAGTATGATCTGTTCCAGCTGCTAGCCGAAGAAATGTCGGACAAATACGATGTGGAAATCGTTTGCGACACATGGGATAACCTGTTCGTCGGCCTGGAGAGCGGCAAGTATGATGTGGTATCCCATCACATGGCTTATAACGAAGACCGGGCTGAAAAATACAACGTGTCGGCAGAATCCCTGATGTATTACGGCAACTACCGGCTGATCTACAAAAAAGGCCGCACCGACCTGACCGATCTGGAGAGCCTGCAGGGCAAGGTCATGTGCAACTCCCCCACCGACAACATCGGCCAGATCCTGGTGGATTTCAACGAAGAGCATCCGGATAACCCCATCATCCTGCAAGAGACGTTCCCCAGCCTGGAAGCTATGATCGCCGGCATTGAAAACGGTCTTTACGACGCGTATACCCACACATACTTTGACCTGAAGACCAAATATCTGGACGCTTATCCCGATGCAAACATCGAAATGAGCTCTGTGGACCTGATCGACGATGCCAATATGGACTGCGGCACCTATGCGCTGCTGAAAAAGGGCAACGACGAATTGCAGGCGGATTTTGACGCCGCCATCAAAGCGCTCCGCGACGAGGGCAAGATCGCCGAACTGTCCATCGAATGGTTTGACGAAGACTATTCGGTCAATCCCCAGTAAGGGGGCTAGGGGAAGCCTATGTTTTCATGGAGTTATGTCCTCGAGTATTTCCCCGAGATCATTGTAAAGTTCCCTGTTACCCTGCGGTTGGTGCTGATCCCTTTTGTGGTCAGCATGACCCTGGGCTTTGCCATCGCCCTGGTCCGGCTGAAAAAGATCCGGGTGGTAGACGGGCTGCTCAAGTTGTATGTTTCCTACGTGCGGTGTACGCCGGTCATCACCCAAATGTTTATCGTCTATTTTGGCCTGCCTGTCTTGCTGCAAAAATTCGGCATAGATGCCTATGAATGGCCGGCAGAGGTCTTTGTTTACATCGCTTACAGCATCAATATTTCAGCTTTTCTGTCTGAGACCATCCGTTCCTCCATCCTGGCGGTGCCTGCCGGCCAGATGGAGGCGGGCTACTCAGTGGGCATGAGCGGGATGCAGACCATGCGGGATATCATCATCCCCCAGGCCTTTAAGATCGCCCTGCCCATGTTGGGCAACATGTTCATCGGCCTGTTCCAGGCCACGGCGCTGGCCTACATGGTCAACGTCATCGATATGGTGGGCAAAGCCAGGAATCTGGCAACCATGGGCGGCCATCTGCTGGAAGGATACATCTGCTGCGCCGTGGTGTTCGCCATCATCAGCCTGGGGCTGGAGATCGTATTCCGCTTTATCAACAGGCGGCTGGCCTTTGGCCATAGTATGGGCGGCCGCCGGAAAGCGAGGGCTTGAGTATGCAGGCAAAGTATTTTTTCCTGTGCCTGGAAGCCGCCATCAGCAAGATACCCCAGAACCTGATCATGTGCTTTGCCACTTTGGCGATCTGCCTGGTGCTGGGAATGGGCATCGCTTTGATCCGGACGTACCGGGTCCCGGTGCTGGCGCCTTTTTTCGACGCATTGACCGCTGTGACCAAGGCGTTCCCGGCCAACCTCATCCTGTTGATCTGTGTGATGGTGTATACCTATACGTTCAACGACATCATTGCCCTGCTCCATCTGGACATCACCATCCGGGATGTGAACTTGATCTACATCGCCATCCTGGGCTTGATCATCGTCACACTGCCCGGCACGTCAGAAGTGCTGCGGAGCGGTTTGCTGGCCATCCCCCGGGGACAATTTGAAGCGGGGTATGCAGTGGGCATGACAGCCTTCCAGACGTTCCGCGACATCATCCTGCCCCAGATGTTCCGGGTGATCATCCCCATGCTGACGAACTCCACCCTGTCGCTGATGAAGGCGACAGCGCTGGTCAATGTGATGGGTGTCAGCGACATCCTCAAAGGGGCCACCGATGCGGCGATGGACGCCTACTGCTATTTGGAAGCCTATGTGGCGGCGGCGCTGGTGTTTTGGGTCCTCGGCTTCCTGATTGAAAAGGTGGGGCGCGGGCTGGAAGCGCATTTTGGCAAAAGCGTAAAACGGGCAGCTTGAGAGGTAGACGATGAAAAAAATAGACACGGACTGTGTGAAAGAAGCGGTGATCGGGCACCGGCGTACGATCCACCGCTTGGCAGAACTGGGCGGCAAAGAATACAAGACCCGGGACTATGTTTTGGAAAAAGTCCGGCACCTGGGCCTGCCCTATGAAATGGTGACGGAAACCGCTGTTTTGGTCACGCTGGACACCGGGCGGCCCGGCCCCCACATCGCCCTGCGGGCGGATATGGACGCCCTGCCCCTGCGGGAACACCCGGAAAACCTGAAAGGGCCTCGGGTCTGCGTCTCCGAGCAGGAGAACACCTGCCATGCCTGCGGCCACGATGCCCACACCGCCATGCTCTTGGGCAGTATGGAAGTGTTGTACAGCTGCCGGGACAGCTTGAACGGCGTGGTGTATTTCTGCTTTGAGGCCGGGGAAGAAGTGGGGACCAGCGTCCGGCAGATGATGGAGGCCCTTGGCCGCCGCAAGGTGGATACCGTTTGGGCCCTCCATGTATATGCCGCCTTGGATGCAGGGAAGATCGGCATCCGGCCGGGCCCCTGCATGGCCGGGTTTGCGGGAATCGACATCACGGTGCAGGGCAAAGGGGGCCACGGCTCCCGGCCGGATCTGTCGGTGAACCCAGTGTTTGCAGCGGCCAGCATCGTGGCCCATCTGCCCGGCGTCTTTGTGAACCAGCTCAATGTGGAAAAGACCGTGACCTTTGGGGTCACCTCCATCCAGGGCGGGCAGACTTACAACGTCTTTCCAGAAACGGCTCAGATTCGGGGAAGCATGCGGTTTTTTGACCGGGAGGAAGGGCACAAAGCCTCGGACCTGGTGAAAAAGACGGCGGAGCATGTGGCGGCTATCCACAACTGCACGGTCACATTCGGCCGGGTGATGCAAAATGTGGGCACGCCGGTGGTCAACGACCCCCGCTATGCCCAAGTGGCCCGGAAAACCGCCCGGGAGCTCTTTGGCGATGCGGCGGTGCCCGAGGAATTCCCCCTGTGGTACGCCTCGGAGAGTTTTTCTAACTATTGCCGGGAATACCCCGGCGTGCTGGCCCTGCTGGGCATTCGCAACCCCGCAGTGGGCAGCGGTGCCGAACACCACAATGAGCATTTTGATATTGACGAATCGGCCATGGATATGGGAGTCCGGGCAACGGTAGGCTATGTCACCCGCTTGATGGCGGAGGGCTTGCCGGGATCGTGTTAGGGGAATGAAAACATGAGCATGTTAGAGATCAAGAACATCCACAAACGGTTCGGTTCCCTGGAAGTGCTGAAAGGGGCATCCATCCAAGTGGAGCCCCACCAGGTGGTGGTCATTCTGGGGCCCAGCGGCTCGGGCAAGACCACGCTGCTCCGCTGCATCAATTTTTTGGAGCGGGCCGACAAGGGCGAACTGGTGGTGGGCGGCACCACTGTGGATTTTGAAACGGTGAAAAAGAAGGAGATTCGGGAGATCCGCAAAAAAGTGGGTTTTGTTTTCCAGAATTACAACTTGTTCGCCAACAAAACAGCCCTCCAGAACGTGATGCACGGCCTGGTGGTGGTGAAAAAAATGGCCAAGGAAGAGGCGCGGAAAAAGGCGGAAGAGGCTCTGGCCTGGGTCAAGCTGTCAGACAAGCTGGACTACTATCCCTCCCAGCTTTCCGGCGGCCAGCAGCAGCGCGTGGGCATTGCCCGGGCCATTGCCATGGAACCGGATATCATCTTGTTTGATGAGCCCACATCCGCCCTGGACCCGGAGCTGATCGGCGAGACATTGGAATTGATGAAAAACGTGGCCAAACGGGGCATCACCATGCTGGTGGTGACCCATGAGCTCAGTTTTGCCCAGGACATTGCCGACAAGGTGATCTTTATGGATGGCGGCGTCGTAGTGGAGGAAGGGACGCCCAGCGAGGTCTTCAGCCATACCCGGGAGGAACGGACGAAAAAGTTCCTGGCCCGTCTCCTTTCTGCCAAGACGCTGAAAGACGAAGAAGCCCCAGAAGAAGAACCGTTGTAGAGAGCAAGGCGCACCCCACAGGGTGCGCCTTTCCCTTTGCCGCAAAACCCGGCGGCTCTTTAAAGACAATGGCGGGCTCAGCTGTCTCCGTAGATCGTAGAGCAGCAGGCCGGCAAGTTTGCCGGCGGTACGATGCAGCCAGCATATTGTATAGGCCAGTGAATTGCAATAAAATAAGAAGGATAATGGAGATACGTTGCTTTTCGATCAGTCAACGGGAATTTAGAAGGAGGAGAGACCATGAAGCATTCCACAAAAAAGAGACGCCGGGCGCTGAGCCTGCTTTTGTGCCTGGTGTTCGCATGGACCTTGGCGCCTGTCCAGGCCTTTGCCGCCGGCACCTATGATCCGACGGATGTGGCCGCGGTAAACAAGATCATTGAAGCAAACGGATTGCAGGCGGATGGAGCTGCGCCGGAAAGCTGGGGTTTTGCCAGATGGAGCGATGACACCCCAAAACGGCTGCTGGAATTGAATCTAGACAGCCGCAGCCTGACCGGCACATTGGATTTTGGCGCAGATGGTTTGGAGGAGCTGACCATATTGCGCTTGGATAACAACCAGCTGACGGTTCTCACTGGGCTGGAAAATCTGGACAAGCTCACACAGCTGGGTACGGAGTTCAATTCGTTGACGTCGCTGGATGTTTCAAAAAACACAGGACTTACCTATCTGAGTGTAGGTTCCAACATGTTGACGAACTTGGATGTGAGTTCTAATACAAACTTGCAGTTCCTGTATTGTGCTAGCAATCAACTTACAGAGCTGAATGTGGAGGAAAACACAGCTCTGCAAGAACTGCATTGCCAAGATAACCAGCTGACCGCTCTGGACCTGAAAGGGAATACGGCGCTGGAAACACTGCGCTGCGAAAACAATCAACTGGCTGCACTGGATGTGACCCAGAATACAGCGCTGAAAAACCTGTATGTGCGGCGTAACTCCCTCGCGGAACTGGACGTATCGAAAAATACGGTCCTAGAAGTTCTCGAATGCGGAGACAATGAGCTGACGCACCTGGATGTTTCCAAAAATACAAATCTGACCCGTCTGGCCTGCCAAGGCAACCAGCTGACGGCGCTGGACGTGAAGAACAATACAAAACTGACCCAGCTGCTGTTCCAGTGGAACCAAATAGAAGAAAGTGTAGACCTGACCCCGCTGGCCGATCTGCGCATTTTGTATTGCGGCAAAAACAACTTCAGCACGCTGGATGTGAGCCAGAATAGAATGCTGGAAGCCCTTTACTGCAATGATCTGGGGCTGACAGAACTGGAGATCACCTCGACGCAATTGATGGATTTAGACTGTGAGCGGGGCAACAACATCGCCAATTTGGATTTATCCAGCCAAGTAGGCAGCCCCTTTGTCTACTTCGGCTCCCGCCTGCAGGACACTGGCCTGGTGACAGAGGGCAAACATGTGCTGCAAGTGGAGTGCCCCTATGGGGATGAAGATTTCGATATTGAAAACATGCAGACAAACACAAACGATTTGACTCTGGTGATCCACAACGAAGAGTTCAGCCGTTGGGAGATGGAACCGGCCATCGGAGGGCTGGATCTGACGGATGCACGGCTCAGTTTCGTGATCCCCAGCGGGCTGACCATCCTTACACCGGTCTTTGGGGATACACCGGAACCCCAGCCCGAAGTGCCGGTCATCACCACCGAGACGCTGCCCGATGGCAAGGTGGGCACGGCTTACCAGTACACCATTGCCGCTTCGGGCACAGCTCCCATCGCATTTTCGACCCAATCGGAACTGCCTGCCGGCCTGACTTTGTCGGCGACAGGCGAACTGTCCGGCACACCCACTGCCGCCGGGACCTTTTCCATTGAGATCCAGGCAGCCAACAGCGCCGGCAGTGTTCAAAAGACATTTGCTCTCACCATCGCAGAACAAGGCGGTTCCACCGGGGGATCCGAAGAAGAGGACGAGACCGGCGGCTCCTCCGGCGGTGGATCGACAGGCGGCGGTTCGTCCGGCGGCAGCTCCGGCGGTTCTTCCGGCAGCCAAGGCGGCAGCTCCACGCCCGACCTGGATGTGACCACAGAAGGCGGTTCTTCCACGGCCACGTTGTCGCCCAAATCCACGGTCAGCGGCAGCAGCACCAATGTCACATTGACGGACCGGCAGATCCAGGCGGGCATTGATGCGGCCACCGAGGCCATGGAAGCCGGCGGCAGCGGCGTGGTAGAGATCCAGGTTGCCCCGGTAGAGGGCAGCAGCGCCACAGATATGAAAGTGACCTTGCCCACACAGTCTCTGCAAGATATGGCGGAAAGCCAGGCCGATACCCTGCGGGTCACAGGTGAGACCGGCACCGTGGAGCTCAACGGCGCTGCTTTGGCCGCCATTGCAGAAGAGGCCCAGGGCGGCCAGGTCAGCCTGGAAGTGGACCGGGTGGACCCCTCTTCCCTGTCCCAGTCCCAGCAGGAGGCCGTGGGGGACCGGCCGGTCTATGACCTGTCTGTCACCAGCAATGGCCAAAATGTCCACTACCTGGGCGGCGGCACGGCCACCGTCACCCTGCCCTACACATTGCAGCCTGGGGAGAATCCCCAGGATATCGTGGTCTATTATGTCTATACCCGGGAGCTCAACGGCGGCCGGACCTTTTTGGAGCGGATGCACTCCACCTATGACCCGGAGACTAAGACCATCACTTTCCTCACCAGCCATTTTTCACCCTTTGCCATTGGCTCTTGGTCCAACCCCTTTGGGGATGTGGCCCAAAAGGCCTGGTATTATGAGGATGTGGCCTTCATCGCCGCCAACGCTTTGATGGAAGGCGTCCAGCCCGCCGCATTCGACCCCGAGGCCTCTATGACCCGGGGGATGCTGGTCACCGTGCTGCACCGCATGGCAGGCCAGCCAGAGGCCTCTGGAACGGCTATGTTTGCCGATGTGCCAGCGGATGCCTGGTACGCAGACGCCGTCTGCTGGGCTGTCCAGACGGGCATCGTCCAGGGCATGGGCGACGGCCGCTTTGCGCCCGAAGCGCCCATCAGCCGGCAGGATCTGGCCACCCTCCTGTTCCGCTACATGGAGCAGCAAGGGGTGGATGTGACTGTATCCGACGGCTTTGCCTTTGCCGATGAAGAGCAGATCGCGGAATATGCCCGGCAGGCCATGTACGCCCTCCACCAGTTGGGGGTCGTACAGGGGATGGATGGCGACAACGCCGCGCCCCAGGCCAACGCCACCCGGGCCCAGACGGCAGCCATGCTCCACAGGCTGTTGAATGCCTTGGGGACAGAGGCGTAGCCTGCTGAAAAAAAGAACCAGCGTGAGATATTTTCTCACGCTGGTCCTTTTTGTTGTTTTGTGCTTCCAGCCCGAGCTGGTGCAGCTGTGCGGCCGGAAGCACGGCGGGTATGGGCCGCCCAAGCGGCCCAATGCGGCTGCCGGCCCACGCCGGCCTGCTGGATCAATCCATGTATTGGCCCAGGCGCAGCATGGTGAGGATCGCCTGCTCCCGGGTGTAATGTTGGCGGGGAGAAAACTGGTTGTTGCCCGTCCCGTTCATGATGGCGTTCCCATTGTATTCACAGGCGGAGATCACCGATACCGCCTGCTTGGCCCAAGAGGAGATCTGGCCGGCGTCGGAAAAAGTGATCTGGCTCCGGTTGGGCTCCACTGTGCCCAGCTGTTGGGCCAGGCGCCACAGCATGACGGCTGCCTCTTCCCGGGTGATGTCTGCCTGGGGCTCAAACAAGCCGTTCCCTTTGCCGTTGACTACGCCCAAAGCGCTCAGCATGGAAACGATGGGGTCCTGGGTATCGGTGAAAGTCAGGGGCGAGGCGCCGGACCCGGCCAAGATCTCTTCCATTTCCCGGCCGGTCTTCTGCTCCAGCAAAGCGGCGGCCAGATGACAGAACTGGGCCCGGGTGATGTTCGTCTGGTACTGGCTGTCCAGCTCTTGGGGGATCAAGCCCTTTTGCCGTGCTTCTGCCACTTCGGCCTGGGCCCAGGAAGAGGGCTGGTCCCCAGTGCCGCCCGGCTCAGAAGCGGACTGCTGGGCCTGGCTGACCGTCAGATAGGCGGTTTTGCCATCGGTGCTGATCCCGCCGTAACGGACACGGCGCAGGGTGATGGTAGCCCCCTGCAAATTGCCGTCGAAGCTCTGGCTGCCCCGGCCGGAAAACACCAGATGGGTGTTGTTGGGCACCGAGGCGGTAAAGACCGCTTCCCGGTCGCCGTAATCCAGCAGCAGCCGGTAGGAACCGCTTTCGTAGCCGGTGCCAAAGTCCGCCCGCCAGGCTGTGCTGTTAAATTGGCCCTCATAGGGGGTAAAGACGATCTCTTGGGGCAAAGGAAGCGCTTCTTCCACTGTGATCCGCAGCCGGTAGCCCGAATCCCGCTGGGCTTGTGTGCCGCCGTAGGGATCCGGCTGAGATAGATCCCAATTTTCCACGGTCTCCCATACTTTCAGAGTGAACTGGTCGCCAGGGTTACGGCTGTCGGCCAGCGGGCCGTAACAATTGACGAATTCCGGAGCGGCCAGATACATCATTTTGGCAGTGGTCCCGTTCCGCCCGGCTGAAGAGCTGTTTTCCTCACTCAAACGGATAAAAGAACTGATACCGTCCGGTGCGTCGCTGTGATACGTCTTGTCCGCATGGATGGTGAGCTCCGTGTAGGAGCTGCCGTCCACCATTGTGGTGGTCTGTTGGAATCCAGTGACCTCTGGCAGGTATTCCTCATAAGCGGCGCTGACTTCCACGGCCGTGGAACAGCATAGGATGCCGGCCAACAATACAGATATCAGTTTTCGTTTCATCAAAATCCCTCCTGCTCATCTCATTTTCGATCCTTTGGCGCTGGAATCCCTTTGCTTCTCTGCCACTCCCCCCTTATATCTTACATCGCATACGTCGCGCAGATAGAAGGAACTGGGACCAGTATACCGGAAAAACCCCCGTTTGACAAGGCGGGGGGCGAAACGATACACAGAAAGCATCCCCAGCCTGTGGATACAAGCTGGGGATGCTTTTTGGCCAGATCTCCGCCTATCAGCGTCCAAAAAAGGCGGTAAACAAGCTGTCTTGGGCCGGGAAGTGGGTCACATAGCCGATGGCGATGGAACCGCCTGTCCGGTCGATCAGTTCCTGGGCCTTTTCCGGCCCAAAAGCGCCGCACAGCTCAATGGCCCCGCAGCCCCGGGCAGCCAGGTCGTCCACCCGGGCCTTGGCCTGCTCCCAGTTTTGCACGGTGTAGATGTAAGTGTGTTTGGACTCTGTCTCAAAATGGGCTTGGTGGGTCTCCGGGTCGTACTGGGCGCCCATGAGCAAGAATGCAAAGATCGGTTTCATGCAAAAGACCTCCTATCCAATGTTGTAAGATATTGTAATGGGCAACATGGGGCTGGTAAAAATATCAATGGAAAATTATGAAGTATACCTCCTAGTTTGTTCCGCCGGATAAAAGTAAAATTTTCCTGCATTCTGTCGAATAAAGGAGGTTTTACCATGCGACGGTATCAAAAGCTGCTACAGGCTTTTCTGCGGAACGCCATTGTGGAATTCCGGGAGCAACAGGATTTTTCCCAGGAAAAGATGGCGGAACTGCTGCGGGTATCGCCACGGTCATACAACGACCAAGAACATGGGAAATACGGCTTTTCGGCCGCATCGCTGTTCTTCTTTTTGCTGGCACTGCCAGAGGAAGAGACACTGCGTTTGCTGCACCGGCTGCAGGAGCGCCTGGAAAAGGAGGACCAAAATGGAGACAACGATTGAAGAACAGACTTGTACCGCCGCCATACATGGGGTGCTCTGCCGGCTGGGGATCACACCCAATTACCTGGGTTTTTTCCATGCAGCCTATGGGGCGCTGCTGGCCGCAGAGGACCCCCAGCGGCTGTTGCTGGTGACCAAATGGATCTACCCGGCAGTGGCCAAGCGCTACGGCACCACCTGCAAAGCGGTGGAGCGAAATATCCGTTCTGCCATCGCCATCGCGTGGAAGTGCAACCCGGGGCTGCTCATGGAGCTGTCTGGGTTCCAACGGGCCGAAAGGCCGAAGAACGCCCAGTTTTTGGCCATGCTGGCCGCCCACTGCACCCGTTCCGTCTCCGTGGAAACACCGGCTATAGAATGATCTCCTGCCCCAGGCCCCGGCGGGCCGCCTGCTCGGCGATGGCTTGGGCTACCACCAGGTCAAAGGCCGCCATGCCCACCGATTTGAAGAAAGTGGCGCTGCGGGCGCTGGGCGCCAGGTCGCGGCCCTCTTCCAGCAGCTGCCCCATGGGGACCACTTGTTCTGGGCGCAGCAGGCCCTGGGCCAGGGGCTGGCTCAGTTCGCCGCTCTCTTGGCAGGCATAGAGCAGGTCCACATAGGCGGTGGAGACCACTTTCCACAGGGCATCCGGATATTCCCGCATCTCCGGCTGGTAAGAACCGATGGCCAGGCAGCACTTTCCCTGAAACAGGGTGGGGTCGTTGGAAAACAGGGGCTGACATGCCGGTGTGGCCGTGATGAGCACCTGGCTTTGGCGGGCCAGTTCATCGGCGGAAGCACAGGCATAACATTCCACCGGCCGGTCCAGCGTGTCGCAAAAACGGTCGATAAAATCCGTCAGGTCTTTGCCGTGGGCATTGTAGAACAGCACCTGGCGGATGGGCAGCACTGTGCAGGCGAACAGGGCCTGGTAGAACCCCTGGGTGCCCGTGCCGGCCACGCCCAGCACTTGGCTGCCTGGGTCTGCCAAATGGCGCAGCGGCACACCGCCCACCGCGCCGGTGCGCAGGGCGGTCAGGGCCTTGCCCTCCAGCAGGGCGGTAGGGCGGCCCGTTTCGCCGTCGTTGAGCAGCATCAGCCCGTCGATGGTGGGCAGACCACGGCGGGCGTTTTCCGGGACCACAGTCAAGATCTTCGTGCCGAATGTGTTCCCCGTGAAACAGGGCATGTAAAGAATGGAACGCCCTCCCTGCTCCACCTGGGGCCTGGGCGGCGTGACCGCCTGGCCCTGCCGGTCCAGCCGGTAGGCCTGCTCCACTTGGTCCATGATCTGCTCCAGCGATAGGGCCTGCTCCATATCGTATTGGGATAAGATCCGCATTGATTTCCCCTCCTTTGCCTCAAATGGCTACTTCCATCATACCGTATCTGGGCACAAAAGAAAAGGTGGTCACTTTGCCAAACGAAAAAAACAGGGCAAAAAACAAAAAAAAGCAAAGTGCCGCCGGAGGATTACTTCATTATTCATGCTGACAGCGCCGCGGCCCTTGTGGTATAATAACCACAGGGCAGTCATTATACTGATTTCGCGGCCCTTTTCTCGCCGCCGCAGGCGGCAACCGAAAAGATGGCCAATGTACCACAAAAAAGGAATGCTACACGGTTTTGTGTCCATTTCCCGCCGCCGGCGCGGTAGTGGGCATAAGATCGTTTAAAATTTAACGAAATTCATTGATTCAGTGCCTATAAAAATTTTCGATGAAGGGTGTTGGAAGCATGGAAAAAAACAAGGACTTGCGGGTTTTTGCCGAAGAGATCCGCGTGGAGACCATCAAAGAGCTGGCCCATCTTGGCTTTGGCCACATCGGCGGCTCCATGTCGGTGGTGGAGACGCTGGCTGTGCTCTATGGCGGCCAGATGAACTATGACCCCAAGAACCCGACGCTGGAAAGCCGGGACCGGTTGGTGATGAGCAAGGGCCATGCGGGCCCGGCCCTCTATGCCACCCTGGCCCTCAAGGGCTTTTTCCCGCTGGAGCGGCTGCTGACGCTGAACCAGGGCGGCACGTCCCTGCCCAGCCACTGCGACCGGCTGAAGACCCCGGGCGTGGATATGACCACCGGTTCCCTGGGCCAAGGCATCTCCCTGGCCATCGGCTTGGCCATGGGCGCTAAAATGCGGGGCAAGGATTACACCACCTATTTGATCTTGGGCGACGGCGAATGCGACGAAGGCCAGGTGTGGGAAGGCGCCCTTTCTGCCGCCCACCACAAGCTGGACAACCTGATCGCCTTTGTGGATTGGAACAAGCAGCAGCTGGACGGGGCCATCGACGATGTGCTGGACATCGGCGACATCGGCGAAAAATTCCGGGCCTTTGGTTGGCATGTGCAGCAAGTCAACGGCCACGATGTGGACGCGGTGAAAGAAGCGGTGGAACAGGCCAAAGCCCACAAGGGCCAGCCTTCCATGATCGTGCTGGATACCATCAAGGGCAACGGATGCCGGTTGGCCATGGAGACTTTCCCCTGCCACCACTTGAAGTTCAAGCCCGAGCAGATCGCCCCTTCGGTGATCGAAGCGGAGAAAGTGCTGGCAGAAGCCCGCAAAGCGTTGGAGGTGGAGTAAGATGAGCTATCAAGTGAAACAGACTTTGCAGAACGAAGAGCGGGAGATGCGGGCCGTCTACTGCGAGACCCTGTGCCAGATGGCCCGGGAGGACAGCCGCATCTGCGTGCTGGATGCCGACCTGATCGGCTCTTCGGGCATGGGCCCCTTCTTCAAAGAATTCCCGGATCGGGCGGTGGACTGCGGCATCCAGGAAGCCAACATGGTGGGCATGGCCGCCGGCCTTTCCGCCGCCGGCATGGTGCCCTTCGCCCACTCCTTCGCCCCCTTTGCCACCCGCCGGGTGATGGATCAGATCTTTATTTCCTGCGCCTATGGCAAGCAGAACGTGCGCATCGTGGGCTCGGACCCCGGTGTTACCGCAGCCTACAACGGCGGCACCCACATGCCCTTTGAAGATATGGGCTGCCTGATGAGCATCCCCAAGATCACCTTGGTCGAGCCCTGCGATTCCGTGCAGCTGGAACAGGTGATCCGCATGCTGCAAGACGCTTACGGTGTCTACTACATCCGCATGCTGCGGAAAAATGCGGTGGGCATCTACGAGCAGGGCTCCACCTTTGAGCTGGGCAAGATCCCGGTGCTGCGAGAGGGCAAGGACGTGTGCATCGCCGCTTCGGGCATTATGGTGGCCGAGGCCATGAAAGCCGCCAAAGTGCTGGAAGAGCGGGGCATTTCCGCCGCGGTGCTGGACTGCTTCTGCTGGAAACCGCTGGACGAAGCGACCCTGGCCCACTGGGCGGGCGTCTGCGGCTGCGTGGTGACAGCGGAAAATCACAACATAGTGGGCGGCCTGGGCAGCGCAGTGGCATCCGCTTTGGCCAAGACCCATCCCGCGCCTGTGGAGATGGTGGGCGTGCAGGATGAGTTCGGCGAAGTGGGCACTGTGGATTATCTGCAAAACCGCTTTGGCCTGACGGCAGCGGCCATCGTTTCCGCTGCGGAACGCGCCATTGCCCGCAAATAAACAAGGGTATCCCAGAAATTATATAAAAGGAGATTTTGTATCATGGACATCAAGGAACGGGCTCTGAAAGCCCACGAGGAGTGGAAGGGCAAGATCGAAGTCAATGCCCGCTGCAAGATCGAAAACGCGGAAGACCTGACCATTGCCTATACCCCAGGCGTTGCAGAACCCTGCCTGGAGATCAGCAAGGATCCGGATCTGAGCTATAAATATACCCGCCGGGGCAACCTGGTGGCCGTTGTCACCGACGGCACCGCCGTGCTGGGCCTGGGCGATATCGGGCCGGAAGCCGGCATGCCGGTGATGGAGGGCAAATGCGCCCTGTTCAAAGCGTTTGCCGATGTGGACGCCTTCCCCCTGTGCGTGCGCAGCAAGGACGTGGATGACATCGTCAACACCGTTCGCCTGCTGGCCGGCTCTTTTGGCGGCATCAACCTGGAGGACATCTCCGCCCCCCGCTGCTTTGAGATCGAGCGCCGCCTGAAGGAAGTGTGCGACATCCCCATCTTCCACGACGATCAGCACGGCACTGCCATCATCACAGCTGCCGCCATGATCAACGCCTGCCGCCTGACGGGCAAAAAGCTGAGCGATCTGACCATGGTGGTCTCCGGCGCCGGCGCTGCCGCTGTAGCAGTGACCCGCCTGCTGCTGTCCATGGGCATCGGCGACGCCATCCTGGTCAACCGGGGCGGCGCGGTGTACGATGGCCGCACCGACCTGAACAGCGAGATCCAGATGATGGCCAAGATCACCAACAAGCACAAGAAGCAGGGTTCCTTGGCCGATGTGCTCAAGGGCGCCGATGTGTTCATCGGCCTGTCTGCCCCCGGCATCCTGACCGCCGAGATGGTGGCGACCATGAACAAAGACCCCATGGTCTTCGCCTGCGCCAACCCGGTGCCTGAGATCTACCCCGACGAGGCCAAGAAGGGCGGCGCTGCCGTCATCGGCACAGGCCGCAGCGATTTCCCCAACCAGATCAACAACGTGCTGGCTTTCCCCGGCGTGTTCCGCGGCGCTCTGGATGTGCGCGCCAGCGACATCAACGACGAGATGAAAGCGGCGGCTGCTTATGCCATCGCCGATATCGTCAGCCCGGAAGAGCTGAATGCCGAATACATCCTGCCCGCTGCCTTTGACAAGAGAGTGGGCCCTGCCGTGGCAAAAGCCGTGGCCGAAGCCGCTAAGAAGAGCGGCGTCGCCCGGATCTAAAACACGGGATACGGCAGCGTATACTGTTTCGATTTGACCTTCAACGAAAAGCGCTCGGATGCTTCCGGGCGCTTTTTTTCGGCCCAGACAGCGCAAATAGAAAAAGCGAATGAGTGCAGTGCCGTTTATGATTTTTCTCGATAAAGCGGGAAAGGGATAGCTCCTCTCAATGCATTTGTGATATCATGTACGCACTGAGAAAGAGAGTGCAGAAACGAATTTTTTTGGAGGTAAATGATATGAAAGTAAACGCAAAATCCATCAATTTGGAAAAGATCCAGCAAGAAGCGGAAGAATCGTACCGCAAGGGCTTTTTCTGCTGCGAAGCAGTGGCTGAGATCATCCGTTCCAATTTTGAGCTGGATGTTTCGGAAGACGTCATCCGCATGGCCTCCGGCATGGCCATCGGCGTGGGCAAGTCGGGCTGCATCTGCGGCGCTTTGAACGGCGGTGTCCTGGCCATCGGCCTCTTCTTCGGCCGGACTGAGCACAAAGGCCCCACCGACCCCAACGTCGTCAAATGCATGAGCCTGACCAAAGAGCTGCACGATTGGTTCAAGGCCAACAACACGAAGGGCGTCACTTGCTGCCGCATCTTGACCCGGGAGTTTGACATGTCCCAGGGCGCTCACAAGAGCCAGTGCATCTATTATACCGGCCTCTGCGCTGCCAAAACCGCCGAGATCATCGCCAGAGAGCTGGGGATCCCCACCGAAGGCCAGATCACGGTCCTGCCCTATGACGAATACATCAAGACCAGAGTAGCTCCTCTTGAGGCGTAACGGAATATGAGTATTTTCAAAAGGATCCCCGTCCCTCTCTGCGCCGTGGCCCTGGGCATGTTCGGCCTTGGCAACCTGCTTCAGTCCTATTCCGAAGAGGTAAGGCTGTTGTGCGGCGCTGTGGCGGCCGTTTTGCTGCTGTTGTTTTTGATCAGCGTCGTCGTGGACTTTAAAAAGTTTTTGGGCGAGATGAAGAATCCCATCATGGCCAGCGTATTTTGTACCTTCCCCATGGCGCTCATGATGTTGGCCACCTATATCAAGCCCTACATCGGCCCGCCGGCTAAGGCCCTGTGGTTTGTGGGTATCGGGCTGCATGTGGTCCTGATCGTCTATTTCACCCTGAAATTCGTGCTGGGCTTTTCCCTGGAAAAGGTATTCGCCAGTTGGTTTATCGTCTATGTGGGCATCGCCATGGCCGGCATCACCGCCCCTGCCTTCGATGGCATGGCCATCGGTTCGGCTTGTGTCAAATTCGGCCTTGCCGCTTTGGCAGTGCTGCTGATCCTGGTCACCGTACGGTACCTCAAAAAGCCGGTCCCGAAGCCGGCCCAGCCGCTCATCTGCATCTATGCCGCGCCCACAAGCCTGTGCATTGCGGGCTACGTCCAGTCGGTCACACCCAAGTCCCTTTCCCTGCTGATGGCCTTATGGGCCGTGGCCACGCTGCTCTTTGTGTTTGCCTGTGTGAAGTTTGTGCAGTATATCAAACTGCCCTTCTTCCCCAGCTATGCTTCGTTTACCTTCCCCTTCGTCATTAGCGCCATCGCTTCCAAGCAGCTGATGGCCTGTGCCGCCAATTTGGGGAGCCCCATGCCCTTTTTGAACACAGTGGTGCTGATCGAAACGGTCATAGCGGTCTGTACCACCCTTTACGCCCTGACCAGATATCTGGTGTTCATTTTTGCAGGCCCAAAGCAGCCGGCGAGATAATGAACGAAAATAGGAGCAAAAAGAAATACCGGCATCCTGCCAGGCCAGCGGCCTTTGGCAGGATGCCGGTGTTTTTCATATGCCCTGTGGCATTAGGCAAAGCAGCGCTGCTTCATCAGATGCTTAGGCACGGCGGCGTTTGTACCATTTGACTGCTTCCATCTGAAGGATGGAGCAAACAGACAAGAACAATACCCACAGCCACTGGCCGGCGGTGAGTGCAGTCAGGCGGAAAGCGTTTTGCAGAGACGGCAAGAACAAGATACAAGCCATCAGCAGAGCGGAGACCAGGAACGAGGCCACCAGCCAAGGGTTATGACCTTCGGCCCGCACCCAGATGGGTTCGGTGTTGGAGCGCTGGTTCAAAGCCCGGAGCATTTGCGAAAAGGCCAGTACAGAGAAGGCCATAGTCTGGCCAGCCGCCTGTCCGCCCTGGGAAGCACCCACCCAATAGGCAACTGTTGTCATGGCGGCCACAAAGCAGCCTTGGAGGATGACACGCCCGATCAGATCCCGCTCAAACAACGTGCCTGTGCGGACAGGCGGGTGTTTCATGATGTTTTTGCTGGCCGGGTCTACGCCCAAAGCCAGGGCTGGCAAGGTGGCAGTGGCCAGATTGACCCAAAGGATATGTACCGCCAGCAGGGGAGCATCCCAGTTGAACACGGTAGACACAAATAGAGTGAGGATCTCGGCGATATTGCCAGCCAGCAAAAACTGGATGACCTTTTGAATGTTGCGGTAGACGCGCCGTCCCTCTTTGATGGCATAGGCAATGGTGGTAAAACTGTCATCCAGCAAGATCATATCCGCTGCGTCTTTGGCAACATCGGTACCGGTGATGCCCATGGCTACACCAATATCCGCCGCCTTGAGGGCTGGCGAGTCATTGACGCCGTCGCCGGTCATGGCGGCCACTTCGCCGCTGCGTTTCAGCGCCTGGATGATGCGCAGCTTTTCTGCCGGGGAGACCCGGGAGAACACCGTGGTATTCCCTACGGCTTCATCCAGCACTTTGTCACTCATCTGTTCCAGCTCATCGCCGGTGATGACGCGGTCACCAGAACGGTAAATATCCAGCTCTTTGGCAATGGCCAAAGCGGTCATTTTATGATCCCCTGTGATCATAACGGTGCGGATGCCAGCTTCCCGGCAAGTGCGCACCGATTGGGCCACTTCCCGGCGCGGAGGGTCGATCATGCCAACCGCACCCAAAAAGGTCAGATCCCATTCCACGTTAGATTCCTCCTCTTGAGGAACGGCATCCAGCGTGCGGCGGGCAAAACCCAGTACCCGCAGGGCTTGCTGCTGCATGTGCAGACATAGGCTGTGTATGTTCTCCTTATCTTGATCCGTGATGGGGCGCAGGCCTTGGCCCGTAAGGATATGGGTACAAAGGGGCAGCATTTCATCCACGGCGCCTTTGGTATACGCCATGATTTCACCCTCAATTTGATGAACGGTGGTCATTCGCTTGCGCTCGGAATCAAAGGGCTGTTCAAACAAGCGGGGAAAGCGGTCTTCCAGCTGTTCATGGTCAATGCCAAAGGCCTGGGCCATGTGGATCAAAGCGCCCTCGGTGGGGTCGCCGATGATACAGCCAGGGCGGTCTGGGTCCAAGCTGGCATCGTTGCACAGGGCGGCCGCATAGACCAGCTCCTGGTAGACTGCCGGGTGTTGGCAGCTGGCCTTTTCAACAGGGGTGCTGCAGCCCACTTCAAAATCTCCGTTGGCCGCGACCTGGGTCACCGTCATCTGGTTCAGTGTCAGGGTGCCGGTCTTATCGCTGCAGATCACTGTGGCACTGCCTAAAGTTTCTACTGCGGGCAGTTTGCGGATCAGCGCATTTTTTCTGGCCATACGCTGGACGCCCAAGGCCATAACGATGGTAGCCGTGGCAGGCAGCCCTTCTGGAATGATGGAGATGGCAAGAGAGATCGCCACCAAGAATTGAGGCACTAAAGGACGGTGATACAAAGCGCCAATGGTGAAAATCAGGCAGCAGATAATAAGCCCGGCCACTGTAAGGGCCTTTCCCACTGCATTCAGTTTGCGCTTCAGCGGTGTATCCAGGGCATCCTGCTCTTCCAGCATGTTGGCGATCTGCCCTACCTCGGTCTCCATACCGGTGGCGACCACAATGCCGGAGGCGCGGCCATAGGTGACGAGAGAAGAGGTGTAGGCCATGTTGCATCGGTCTCCCAAAGGGCAGTCTTCAGACAGAACGGCCTGGGCATCCTTTTCTACGGGCATCGATTCGCCGGTCAGGGAAGCTTCCTGGGTCTTGAGGTTGGCAGATTCGATGAGACGCAGGTCGGCAGGAACCATGTCGCCATCGCACAGCAGCACCACGTCGCCCCGTACCAGTTCCCGGGCGGGAATCAGGCTCTCTTCCCCTTGGCGCAGGACTCGGGCGGTGGGGGTGCTCATGCGCCGCAGCGCCTCCAAAGAGGATTGGGCCTTTTTCTCCTGCACGATGCCAATAAAGGCATTGACCACTACAATGGTGAAAATGACGATGGCTTCTGTCCATTCTCTCAGAATGGCAGACAGCAGCGCCGCACCCAGCAGGATCAGTACCATAGGATCCAGCAGCTGTTCCCGGAGCATGTGCAACAAAGATTTGGGCGGTTTGCCCCGCAATTCATTGGGGCCGTTTTGGTTTAGCCTTTCGGCAGCCTCGGCATCACATAGCCCCTCAGGTGATGTGCGCAGTGCGGCGCACACCCGAGGAAGCGGCTGTGCATACCAAGGCTTTCGTCTGTGATTATCCATAGAGGATCCATCACTCCTTCAAAATATATTTTTCCACCGGCTCTGGCCGGAAGAAAGCAACAAAAAAGCATAACCACAAACCCTTTGACAAAAGGGCGCAGTTATGCTAAATCATCTATTATAGAGAAACTTCGGTTCGCGTCGCTACTGTCGGCGTCGTCCATCTGCCAATGATTCCTTTCAAAAACTCGTAATGGTGCTTATTATACCGGAAAGGCAGACCGCTGTCAAGAGACATTTCCTTTGTGGAAAATACTAGTATAGCAGCTCTGCCGGGGCGTGTGAGGTGAGAGTATGGCCAAAAAGCAAAAGATCTTTTGGGCGATCCTGATCGGAGGATTGTTTCTGCTGTGTCTCATTCCCCGGGTCTTGCTGGCCTTGGGCATTCCCCTGCCCCGGCTGGGCCCGGCGCCCCATCAAGCGCTGGAGTGCCGGAACCGGCTGACCGGAGAGTCCATCGCCATCCCCCTGGAGCCCATCGACATAGACTATGCCGGCGGACAAAACACTTATTTTACCACCGATTTGAGCTTAGGGCAGATGGTGGAGCAGATGGAGGCGTTGGACGAGCCGCCTTTTGACCAGGTGGTGCAGGCCGGCAGCAGCGAGGCGTGGGTCCGCTCCGGCCGGTCTTTTTACCTGCTGTACCAAGTGCAGCAGCGGCGCATCCCCCACTTTGAAGCAGGGAGCGACTGGTATTTTACGGATTTTTCCGCAGAAGTCTACCGCCGGGGCACTTTCCTCATCGCCTTCCCCTTCCATTTGGCCCGTGGGGACCTGCGGCTGTGCCTGCCGGATATGGCGGAGCCCATCCGGGCGGAGCGGCCAGGCCAACCGGCTGCCCGGTATACCGTAGGGACCGGGGCGCGCCAGGCCTTTTGGGAATTTTACCAGCAGCTGGGCTACTACCAAACGGAACAGACAGAGGACGGCTTTTGCCTGACGGGATACGCCCAGGGCTTGGAGGACCCCCAGGCCCAATTCCCCCTGTATTTCCACTTTGATGGGGATGCGCTTTGGCTCTCTTAAGGGCTGCCGGCCCACCGGTTGACAGGCAGAGGGCCCCATGGTATGCTGGAGCAAATGGGAGGGATCGCAATGGATCTGGAGCAAATCTATGACCGCTTTGATGAGGAGAAGCGGCTGAACAACGGCCGGAACAGCAGCCGGGTGGAGTTTTTGACCACCACCCACTGGATCGACCAGCGTTTGCAGCCGGGCTGCCGCATATTGGACATCGGCGCCGGCACCGGTGCATACAGCCTTCATTACGCAGGCCAGGGCTATCGGGTCACGGCGGTGGAACCGGTGGAAAAGCATCTGGACATCCTGATGCGGCATGTGCGCCCCTGCATGGATATCCAGCCCATCCTGGCCGAAGGCACAGACCTTTCCCAGCTGAAAGAGCACAGCTACGATGTGGTGCTGTGCCTGGGGCCGCTGTATCACTTGGAAGGGGAAGGGCGGCGCCAGTGCATCCAGCAGGCCAAACGGCTGTGCAGGCCCGGGGGCAGCCTCTTTTTCGCCTACTTGTCCCACGATATGGTGTTCGCCACCGAGGCATTCCTCCACCAAAAGGAGCCGCTGCGGGGCAAAAACTATGGGCCGGACCAAAGGTTGACGCCCGGCCCCTTCACCTTTTTGACGCCGCCTGAGGCCGTGGCCCTGGTGGAAGGAGAAGGGCTGCGTGTCACCGGCCATTTTGCCGCCGACGGCTTGGCCGAATTGATGGGAGCCCAAATGGACACCTGGGATGAAGCCCAGTTTCAGGAGTGGATGCGGTTTCATCTGTCCATTTGCGCAAAGCCGGAATGGCTGGGCGCCAGCAACCACTGCGTCGTGGAAGCAGCCCTGGCAGAGTGACGATGATTATATATATTACAGCAGTAAAAAGGAGCCTGTCACCCGACAGGCTCCTTTTGCGCGTTATGAAAATTGGTAGGGGATGGTGACGCCGTTGAGCAGCCGCAGCCCGCCCAGCACGATGGTCACAACAAAGCACAAGATGGCGAAAACCAGCCAGGCTTTGTACCCCTTCCCTTTTTTTAAACGGATGCTGCCGATAAGAAAACACAGCACCCCCACGGCCAGCGGGATGAGTTCCATGGCGGGGCGATCAGTTGATCTCTACTTTTTCAGCCTGCTCGGGGAAAAAGTCGTTATCCAGGTCATAGATGTTGTGGGTGGTGGAATCCCGCAGTACACGGCCTTCCAGGGAGTAGCAGCGGATGAAGCGCTTGCCGTCCACTGTGGTCCAGTTCTCGGCATCCCAGGTCAGGTAGCCGTCGTCATCGGTGCGCTTTTCCGCAAACTTCAGATCGATCTGCCGGTTGTTCAGCATCAGGTCGATCAGGCCTTTGCGGTCTACGTCCACTTCTTGCTTTTTGATCATATCGTAGGCTTTCATGTCAGTTCCTCCATTTTGTGATATCTGGCGCCCAGTGGGAGCCGGAAACCTGTATCTTTATTATAGCATGAATGCTCTTTTTTGCAATGGAAACCGGCGCGAAAAGACCCACTATGCCTCCGTATAAATGGACATACAAATAGGGCGCGACTTATGTCGCGCCCTATTTGTGGTGCCGCTGACCGGGATCGAACCGGTACGGTGTTTCCACCGAGGGATTTTAAGTCCCTTGCGTCTGCCTGTTTCGCCACAGCGGCATGTCATGATACCAAATTAGTATACCACGGTGTGGCAGAATACGTCAAGGTGCCGTTTTTTCACAGGGGTTGTGGAAGGGACGCCTGGAGGCGCCTTAGGAGGGCTGGTGCAAGATGGAAGGCAAAAAGGCAGACGGGTCTGATGGAAAAAGGCTGGCCGGCCCGACATTTTTGCTTCCATTGGATGCAGGAGGAAGCGAAGCTTGTCTCTGTTTTTGAGCCGGGCCGTATATTTGCCTGCTACCGCCCCATACTATAGGCAAATCAGATGCCGCTCTGGCGGCAGAAAGGGATTCCTATGCGTATCACCAACGAAGAATATAAAAAATTGTATCAAAAAGCATCGCCCCGCTCCCCCATGCTCAAAGACATTGTGCTGGCTTTTCTGATAGGCGGCGCCATTTGCACCGTTGGCCAGGCCATCAAGGAATACTTCATCAGCCTGGGGCTGGATGAAAAGGCAGTCAGCTCTGCCCTTTCCATCACGATGATCTTTTTGGGTGTTTTGCTCACCGATCTGCGCATTTACCCGAAGATCGCCAAATACGCCGGCGCAGGCACCATCGTGCCCATTACGGGCTTTGCCAACTCCATTGCCTCGCCCGCTGTGGAGTACAAGACCGAAGGTCTGGTGCTGGGCACCTGCGTGAAAATGTTCACCATCGCCGGGCCCGTGTTGGTATGCGGCCTGTCCGCCAGCGTGGTCTACGGGCTAATCTACTATATTATGTCCTGATCCACAGAATAAAGGAAGAGAATGCATGATGAAAAAACAGGGAAATACCTATTGCTTTGACGACCCGCCCCGGGTGCTGTCCTACGCATCGGTGGTGGGGAAAAAAGAGGGAGAAGGGCCTCTCTCCCGGGATTTTGACTATATCAGCAACGATAACACCTTTGGCGAACAGACTTGGGAAAAAGCGGAGAGCCGCATGATGAGCATGGCCTTTGAACGGGTGCTGAACAAAGGGCAGCTGCCCCCCGAACAGCTGGGTTGCGTGCTGGGCGGCGACCTGTTGAACCAGTGCATCAGCACCACGTTTGCGCTGCGCCCCACCAACGTGCCCTTTTTTGGTCTGTATGGCGCCTGTTCCACCATGGCCGAAGGACTGGTGCTGGCCGCTTGCCTGGTGGATGGCGGTTTTGAACGCACGGTGTGCGCCATCACCTCTTCCCACTTTTGTGCGGCAGAGCGGCAATACCGCTACCCGCTGGAATACGGCGGCCAACGGCCCCAGACTGCCCAGTGGACGGCCACGGCCTCGGGCGCGGTGGTGCTGCACAAAGGGGGCAAAGGGGTCAAGATCACAAAAGCCACGCCGGGCCGCATCGCCGACCCGGGTGTGACTGCACAGACCAACATGGGCGCGGCCATGGCCCTTTCGGCCTATGAGACGCTGCAGACCTATTTTCAAGATACCAAGACAGGCCCCACCGACTATGACCTGATCGTCACCGGCGACCTGGGCAAGGTGGGCCACCAGATCGTATTGGACCTGTTCCAACGGGACGGGGTGGATATGCGCCCCACCTATGACGACTGCGGCCTGCTGCTGTATGACGGCACCCAGGATGTCCACAGCGGCGGTTCGGGGTGCGGCTGTTCCGCTGCTGTGCTGTGCTCCTACCTGCTCAAAGCCCTGGAACAGAAGATCTTCCGCAAAGTGCTGTTTTGCGGCACCGGTGCACTGCTCAGCCCCACTTCATCCAACCAGGGCCAGAGCATACCAGGTATTTGCCATCTCGTTTGTTTGGAGGCGGATGTTTGATATGATCTATGTGCAAGCCTTTCTCACGGCCGGCGTAATCTGCGCCATCAGCCAGGTGCTCATCGACCGCACCAAAATGACCCCGGGCCGCATTTTGGTCACCTATGTGGTGCTGGGCATCATCCTCACCGGCCTGGGGCTGTATGAGCCCATTGTGGAATTTGGCGGCGCAGGCGCCACAGTGCCCCTGCTGGGCTTTGGTTACTCCATGGCCGAAGGGGTGAAGGAAGCGGTGGCCGAGCAGGGCTTCCTGGGCATCTTCACAGGGGGGCTGCAAGCCACGGCCGGCGGCATTGCGGCAGCGGTGTTTTTTTCCTTCCTGGGCGCGCTGATCTTCAAAGGCGGCGACAAATCCTAACGGGGCAGCCGATAAAGCTGCCAGACGGCGCTGTATGCCTGCGGGCAGCAGCGCCGTTTTTTGCTGTTCCCGGTAAAACAGGCGGCAAAGGTCTGCCCTATTGTCCGCTTTGGCGGTTTCTGCTATAATGGTCTCTGCTGGATGAACAGCCAAAACGCGAGCAATTGCAGACCAAACCGAGGAGGAACAGCATGCTGGAAATCGGATTGAAATTTTCCACAGAAACTGTAGTGACCGAAGAGATGACCGCTGCCGCCATGAAAAGCGGCCTGGTGCCTGTATTGGCCACCCCCATCCTGGTGGCCCTGGTGGAGAACACCTGCCTGGAGTGCGCCGCCCCCCATCTGGAGGAAGGGCAGACCACAGTGGGTACTCAGGTCAATGTTTCCCACGATGCGGCCACGCCGGTGGGCATGAAGGTGCGGTGCACCTGCGAACTGGTGGAGATCGACCGCCGCCGTCTGGTCTTCCATGTGGAGGCCTATGACGCCCAGGATCAGATCAGCCAGGGCACCCATGAGCGGTTCATAGTGAACATGGATAAATTTGTGGCCAAGGCCAAGGAAAAGATGGCTCAGTAGCGGATAGAAAGGCCAAACGCCCAAAAGAGGCCGTGCAGATCGATGTCTGCACGGCCTCTTTCTTTATTTTCTCTGATCTTTGGTTGCCCAAGCAGCGCATACAAGACCGGCCTCTTATTCAAAAATGGCCCTTGTAATATCCAAAGCCTGGTTGCACTGGTTATCGATGTCAACGCCGTTGCCCACGAAACGGGAGTTCTCAAAATTCAAGGCAAGTTCGGTGGGCACGTTTTCCAAGATCACGGCGGTCCCGTTGTTTGCAAACAGGTTGTCGTTATACATGGAGTGGCTGGCGCTTTGACCGGTGCTGTTGAAATGGAAGCCCACCTGGTTGTTTTCAAACTGGCAGCTGATGACATTGACCCAGGCATTGCCGTAGCCCAGCACGCCGGTCTTCCAATTGGTAAAGGAGCAGTTCTCCACCCAGGCCCTGGCGGCGGTAGAAATGGCGATGCCGTCGCCGCTGCCCCGGAAATCGATGTCCTGGATATAAGAGATGTACTCGTCGGAATCCACATCCATGCGGATGGTACCCTCAAAAGTGGTGCGCTGCCCGTTTTCTTCGCTGCCGTAGAAGTTGATGGAATGGTATTCTATCACCAGGTTGCCCTGGTAAGTGACTGGCGGCAAATGGATGGTGGCCACGTCGTCCGGGCCGATCTCCTGCTGGATCTTGTCTACCAAGGCCTGCAGATCTTCTATGGTATCCATGGGTGCGTCTTCCGGGTAATAATCGCACGTCCTAATGGGGTCGATGGCGATATCCTGCCACAGGCGGATGGAGTCCCCATTTTTCATTTCCAGCGTCCAGACCAGTTTGGCCGGCTTGCTGCGGGCGGTAAAATCGACGCTGCAGGCCATAGCGGCTTCCGGCGCATAGCCTTGGGGCGCAGGTTCCGAACAGACCATAGGGCTGGGGCTATCGTCCGGCTGTATGAATTGGGTGGTGATGTTTTCTGTTTTTTGCAGGAACCGTTGGCCTGCATTGGCGCCGCTGTCCGCCATGCGGACATACAGGCAAGAGGGGAACCGGTAGTCCATGTCCAATTCTGCCTTCTGCTGGATCTCTGGAACAGGCTTGGTCGAGTCCTTCATTTTGCCGAGGAAAATTTGATATGTGCCGTCTTCGTCGGTATAGAACACCTCGCCCTGGCCCTCCAAGGACTGGGGACGGAGGTTCAAAAAGAGCAGCAGGCCGGCCAAAGCTGCCGCCAGCAAGAAAAAACCTGCCCGCAACACCCGGCCGGAAAGGGGCTTGGGCGGCACCAACTCCCTACGCTGGTTGATGCTGTGGGCGCAGTAGGGGCAAAAAGAGGCATTCTCATGGAGAGCGGCACCACAATGTGGACAATTTTTGCTCAAGATAAGGTTCCTCCTTATGGATTGGTATTCAAAGGGCCTGCATCAGCCGCAGCACCGATTGATAGCGGCGCTGGGGATTGATCCGGGTGCAGCGCTCCACGATCCGGCCCAAACGCCCTTCGGCCAGCTGCTTGGAAGGGTGCTTGCCGGTGAGCATCACATTGATCAGCACACCCAATGAGTAGATATCCGTACGGATATCGGTTTGAGAAAGGCCATATTGTTCGGGCGCGGCAAAGCCTGTGGTGCCCAAGACCTGGGTGTCGTTGTCGTGCTCGGGTTTGTGCAGCCGGGCGGCGTCAAAATCGATCAAGATCGTATCCGGCCCCCGGAGGATGACATTTTCCGGTTTTACATCCCGGTGTACCGCGTTCATGCTGTGCAGCACCCACAGGGCCTGGCAGAGCTGGCGGGCGATCTTGCGGGTCTCCTCCGGCGTGAACAGGGCGTCTTGCAGCAGATAACCCAGGGTATCCCCTTCGATGTACTCCTCCAGCACCAGGATCTCATCCCCTTGGCTGGCGACCTCAAAAATAGTGGGCAGATTCTTACAAGTGATCTGCAATAGCTTTTGATAAACATCCACATTGCCCTGGTAATGGCGCAGGATGAATTTTTGTCCGGTGGCCTTATGACGAATGAGACGTACATTCCCACGGGAGCTCTCTTTCAGCAGCCGGATCTCGGCGAACTGTTCCCGCAAGGCCTGTTGAAACCAATTGTAAATAATAACCATCTCCAAAAGGAAACACTATGCAGCGGGCATATTGTATCACAAGTGAAAGTGCTGTACATTTATAATATGCGATTTCGAATGAGAAGTAAGGGGGGAAGGGCTGTGGACGAAAAAACGACCAGTGATCTGAACCAGGAAATGATGGATGAACCCAACATCGACGATTATCTGCGGGAAAACCGGGCGTATTTTTCGGAAAGAAGCATCACATCGCTTTTGAAGGAACTGTATGACCGCAAGGCCGTCAGCAAAGCGGCTTTGGCGCGGCGATCCGGCATGAGTGAAGTGTATCTCCACCAGGTGTTTTCCGGGCGGAGGACGCCGTCGCGGGATAAACTGATCTGCCTTTGCGTCGGCTTGGAGGTCTCGCTGGAAGAGACCCAGAGGCTGTTGAAACAGGCGGCGTATGCCCAGATCTATCCACGGAACAAACGGGATGCCATCATCAGCCACGGCATCATCCACCACACCGGTCTCGACGAGATCAACGACAAGCTGTTCGCCGAAAACGAAAAGACCTTATTTTAGGCACAGCAGGGAAAAAGGGAGGAGAAAACCTTGAAACGCAAATGGATCGCGGCATTTTTGACTTGTGTCATGGTGTTCGCCTTGAGTGTTACTGCCTTTGCAGCAACTCCGGCTGCCACTGCGGCGCAAAAGCTGGATGACCTGGGCCTGTTCCAGGGCATGGGCAACAACGCCGACGGCACACCGAATTATGGCCTGGACCAAACACCTACCCGGGCACAGGCTGTCACCATGCTGGTGCGGCTGCTGGGCAAAGAACAAGAGGCCCAAAACAGCACCTATTCCGCCCCCTTCACCGACGTGGCGGATTGGGCAAAACCCTATGTGAATTATGCTTACAAAAACGGCCTGACCAATGGCACCAGCGCCACCACCTTTGGCGGCAATGCGGCCATCAAGCCCACTGAGTACCTGACCTTCGTGCTGCGTGCCCTGGGCTATACTTCGGGCACGGACTTCCAGTGGAACAGCGCTTGGACGCTGACTGACAAGCTGGGCGTCACATCGGGCGAGTACAATGCCAACACCACGGCCTTTACCCGGGGCAACGTAGCCAGCATCTCCTTTGACGCCCTGAGCGCCTCCAAGAAGAACACCACCACCCCGCTGTACCAGAGCTTGATCAATGCAGGCGTGTTTACCGAAGCCCAGGCGGAGAGCGCCGGGCTGAAAGAGGGCAACACATCTACTACAAAAGTAGAAGCTACAAGCGTCAAGCTGAACCAGACTTCTGTCACACTGGAAGAGGGCGAGACAGTCGCCCTGAGCGCCACCGTGAGCCCTTCCAACGCGACGGATAAGAGCGTCACCTGGAGCTCTTCCCGCACCAGTGTAGCCACAGTCTCCAGCACAGGTACGGTCACGGCTGAGGGCGAAGGCACGGCCACCATCACCGCCAAGACGGCCAACGGCAAGACAGCCACTTGCACCGTGAAGGTGGAAAAAGCCGCAGAGGCCCAGAACTTCACCGTGCCCAAGCTGAATTATGAATATGGCCCCTTTACAGCGGAGTGCCATTTTTCCACGGGCAACTATTGGTACACCACTCAGGTGGATTCCCTGGTGTTTACCAAATGTGAGATGACCAACATCGGCAAATACAAGATCGCTGTCAGCATCCAGGGCACATCGGACTTTGATACCACAGGGATCATTGCCAATTTCTACGACAGCAACAACCGAGTGCTGGACGAAGTGCGCTTGACGGCCAGAGTGCCGGGCAACAACCAGCCTTTCAACGTGCTGGATGAGACGTACGTGGAGCGGGAGACCATTGAAAATGCAGTGCGCATCGAGTTCTACGATGTGAACGGCAGCCCGGTCTCCTATGGCGGCAGCTCTTCCGGCAACAACAATTCCAATAACAACACAGACGACGGTCAGGATGAAGATAACACATCCTCCAACGTGCAGGAAGCCCTGCAGATCGCCGTGAAACTGAACACCTACTTCCAGCAGGCGACCACGGCTTCCGGTATGGGCGGCCAGGCCCTGGAAGTGGCCGGCAGCTACCCGGAGACGGGCGCCAGCACAGGCCGTGACCAAGCCATGGGTGTGGTGCGCCGTTATTTGGAACAGCGCCAGGGGCTGGCACAGGATGTTGCTGACGCTATCGGCGACAACCAGGAGTTTGCCAAAGTCCGGTCCATGGCTCTGGAAGTAGCCCGGCTGGATGGCTCTCTGGCTGCGCGCTGCGGTTCCAATATGAGCCGTGCAGAAGTGCTCTCCATCTTCGAAGGCTTTAACGAAGGCACCCGCCAGTGGGGTGAGCTGGTAGAAGAAGCGACTTCTGTTGTGGAGCAGTTCTCAAAGTAATCAAAGAATCTACCCCGGCATGCTGCCGGGGTAGACCGTTGGTTTGACAAAAGAAGAGAAGAGGGATCACGATATGAAAAACAGGATCATCGGCACATTAAAAGACTCTCGAAATTGGTTTGCCCTGGCGGGCATTTTGGTCGGCATCATCATGGTGATCATGGGCTTTGCGGCCAAAGGGATGTTCGACCGGTATGGCGGCGATTATCGGGCTCTGGCCTTTGGGGCGGACTTCTACACGGAGATCCACGAGGTGACCGCTCACATTGCCACTTGCCTCCACGAGCTGTATTACATGATCCGCTTTTTGATCAGCTGGGGCCTTATCCTGGGCGGCGTCATCGATATTTGCGCCTTTGGCAGCAAATTGATCGTTGCGGAAAAGCAGCCGGCGGCCGATGCGGATGCCCTGCCTGACCTGCCGGACAGCATGCCGGAGACCGGTTCCATCTACCAAGAGCAGCCCGAACAGAAGGATCAATCTGAGGTAAAATAGCGAGACCAAACAGAAAAGGGAATGAAAAATACCGCGCCCAGGCCCGCAAAGCCTGGGCGCGGCACTTTTATGCTGTGACGGCATACAGGAAAGGGTTCTTGAAATGGCCTGGTATCCGCACAACGCTTTCACAGCCGGATACTCATTTCATTTTCATCGAGGGAAAAGCCCACCTTTTTGTATAGGGGGATGGCCTTTGGTTCGGCTGAAGCGAGGACCACCTTGACTCCCTGTTTTTTCGCTTCATTCAACAGATATTGCAACAGATGTTCCATATAACCGTGGCCCCGATGGCCCGGCAAAGTATACACCGAAAACAAGGTGGCGCATTTGCCTGTGATATTCACTTCGTCTGGCATGACCTCACAGATGCAAAGCATAGCCTTGGCAATCACCGCTCCCTCGCGCTCCAACAGAGCGCAGAGACAGGTGCCATCGGGTAAGTGCCGGTGCAAATAGGAGGATACGGTGCGGGAAAGATCGGCCGGTAACGGGCCGGTCAGCTCCCGCAGCATGTCCAAACGGAGCGTTTGAATGGTTGCGATGTCCTGCACAGTCGCCATGCGGAAACGGATGAGATTTTCTTGGCATGCCTTCATGGTGCATCCTCCTCTGCAAGCAGTACCTGCCGTTTGTTCCCCCGGTAGGGGCCTTCTTCCACAGATCCGGCCCACTGGAAGCCCTGGGCTTCGTAGTACCGGTTCAATTTGCGGTTGTTCGCCGCGCAATCCAGCCGCAAATATTGTTTGCCAAGGCCGAGGGCGTGGCGGCGGCAAAAGGCCAGCAGAGCCTGGCCGGCACCGGGCACGCCGCAAGCTGTCACCAAGTTGTGGACATAGCAGGCCGGCGCGCCATCGGGCCAGCGGGGATCTTCTTCCAGCAGGATCACAGCACCCTGGATGGACCCCTGGGGCGGCCGGAACACATAGAGCACTCCCTGCCGGGCAGCCTGCATAAAATAATCCAGGCCGTAGGCCTCCAAATAGCCGGTGGTATTCCACTGGCGGATGCCCTGTTCATCCATCCACCGGATGCGGGCTTTGATCAGCTCCAGCACGGCTGCCGCATCGGCAGGCTGGGCTTGTTGGATCGATTCCATGGGGTCTCCTCCCGCTCTCATTGCTGCGCCCGGGCGAAAAGCTGTTCCACCCGCTGGCGCAAGGGGGCGTGCTGCAGCAGCCCCGGGTCTTGGGCCAACAGGTCTTTGGCCGCTTGTTGGGCTTCTTGCAGCAGTTCGATGTCGTTGGAAAGGTCGGCCACTTTGAACTGGGGCAGGCCATGCTGCCGGTCGCCAAAGAAGTCGCCCGGGCCACGCAGCTTCAGATCCTCTTCTGCAATGCGGAAGCCATCGCTGCACTGGGTCATCACCTGAAGCCTGCGGCGGGTCTTTTCGTTTTGGCTGTCCGACACCAGCACACAGTAGGATTGCAGCGTGCCGCGGCCCACCCGGCCCCGGAGCTGGTGGAGCTGGGAAAGGCCGAAGCGGTCGGCGTCTTCCACGATCATCAGGGTAGCCCGGGGCACGTTGACCCCCACTTCGATCACCGTGGTGCTGACCAACACATCCAGTTCCCCTTGGGCAAAAGAGGCCATGACCCGGTCTTTTTCCCCGGCTTTTAACCGGCCGTGCATCAGGCCGATGCGCAGCTGGGGCAGCCGCTGCTGGAGCTTTTGGGCATAGGCCACGGCGGATTGCCGTTCATCGGCCGCCCCTTCCTTTGTCTCGATCAGCGGGCAGACGATATAGGCCTGCCCGCCGGCTGCCACCTGCTTGAGCAAAAAGGCATCCAACCTGGCCCGGTAGCGGCTGTCCACCGCGTAAGTGGGCACCGGCTTGCGGCCGGGGGGCAATTCATCCAAAATGGAGACTGCCATATCCCCATAGAGGAGCAGCGCCAGTGTGCGGGGAATGGGGGTGGCTGACATGACAAGGGTGTGGACCTGGTCGGCTTTGCCCGCCAAGATCTGCCGCTGGCGCACGCCGAACCGGTGCTGTTCATCGGTGATGGTAAGGGCCAACCGGTCAAACTGCACCTGCTGCTCCAGCAGGGCGTGGGTGCCCACCACCAGGGGCAGGGCGCCGGCGGCCAAGGCATCGCAAAGGGTCTGGCGCTGTTTTTTCGGGGTAGAGCCGGTGAGCAGGCCGCAGGAGAAGCCGCACTGTTCCAGCAGCGGGGCCAGGGATTGGTGGTGCTGCACAGCCAACAGCTCGGTGGGAGCCATCAGCGCGGCCTGCTTGTCGTTTTTGGCCGCCAGCCACAGGCAGGCCGCCGCCACCAGCGTCTTGCCGGAACCCACGTCCCCCTGGATCAGCCGGTTCATCCGCCGGCCGGAGCACAAGTCGGCAAAAGCTTGGTCCACTGCCCGGCGCTGGGCGCCGGTGGGGGCAAAAGGCAGCAGGCGGTAAAAGGCCTGGGGGTCATACCACTGGAGGGATACCCCGGGGCTGTAGCGGTCTTGTTCCTGCATCAGCTGCAGGCCGCAGGCAAAGGTGAAGAACTCCTCAAAAATCACCCGGCGGCGGGCGGCGGCCAGGGCCTGGGCATCTTGGGGGAAATGGATGTTTTCATAGGCGTCGCGCAGAGGGCACAGGCGGTGCCGGGCCCGGAACTCATCTGTCAGCCGGTCGCCCATCTGGGCCGTGCAGTCCAGCGCTTGCCCCATAGCCCCCAGCAGGGCCTTGCGGGAAAGGCCGCCGGTCAGCCGGTAGACGGGCAGGATGCGGCCGGTGATAGCGCCTTTGCCCGCCGGCTCAAATTCGGGGTTCGTCATCTGCTTGCGCAACAGGTTGCCGCCCATGCGGCCGTAAAACACATACTCCTGGCCCTGGCGGAGCTGGTCTTTGACATAGGGCTGGTTAAAAAAAGTCAGCTCCATAGAGCCGCTCTCATCGAAGGCCCGCAGCTTGGTCACCGTCAAGCCCCGCCGGATCAGGCGGGTGGTGGGGTCGCTGCCCACCAGGGCCCGCACGCAGCAGTTCTCCCCCACCGGCCCCTCCCGTATGGGCAGGATATGGCTGCGGTCTTCGTAATCCCGGGGGAAGTATTCCAGGCAATCCCCCAACGTAAAAATGCCCAGCTTGTGAAAAAGCAGGGCTTTTTTTTCGCCGATCCCCTTGAGGAACCGGATATCGGTATGCAGATCTGCCATGGCGGCCTAGGCCCGGTATTCCCGGTACACGGCCACCACCAACCCCAAGATGGAGGCCTGGCTGCCATCGATGGGGTCGTAGGCCGGGTTTTCCGGCATGAGCCATACCTGGCCTTTTTTCAAAAGCAGCCGCTTGACCGTGGCTTCGTCTTCCAGCATGGCCACCACGATGGCGTGGTTGTCCGCCGTTTCCTGGCGGCGCACGATGACTGCGTCGCCTTCCAAGATGCCGGCGCCGATCATGCTGTCGCCCCGCACCCGCAGGGCAAAGTATTCGCCGACGTGGTATTCAAAGGGGATATACCCCAGTATGTCTTCCTGCATCAAAATGGGCAGCCCCGCCGTGACCACGCCCAGAATGGGGATCTTTTTCACACCGCTGGAGTGGTTTTTGAGGGTGATGGAGCGGGTCTTCCCCTCCCCTTTTTCCAGCAGGCCCGCATCCTGCAAGATCTTCAGATGGGAATGGACGGTAGAGGGGGAGCGCAGGCCCACAGCCTGGCAGATCTCCCGCACCGAAGGCGGGTAGCCATTGTCGTCGGTATAGGCGGAGATGTAGTCCAGGATCTTTTGCCGCATAGGGCTCAGCTGCTTCATCAGATCACCTCTGCTTTGGATGTTCTAGGGGCCCGGAGACCAAGGGAAAAGGCCATCTTTTCGGTTGCCGCTCCTTGGCGGCGAGAAAAGGGCCGCAAAATTGGTATAATAACTGCTTTGCAGTTCTTATACCATGGCGCGGAGTGCTGTGGTATAATGGCCATCTTTTCGGTTGCCGCCTGTGGCGGCGAGAAAAGGGCCGCAAAATCGGTATAATAACTGCTTTGCAGTTATTATACCACAACAGGCAGTGGAAAGCAAACATTTGTTCCACAATTTGCCGTTTGCAGGGCAAAAGCCCCCGGCTGCCAGACACCGCCGCCCTGCCAGCTGCATAATCTGTACCGAGGTGCATCTGCATCTATGCGACAAAGAATGGAGGGAACCTGATTGAATGATCTTCATATTGGTGAATTCAGACAAGGGATGATGCGCGCCGATGGCCCGGATCCCGATGGATTTCCCCGGCCGTCTGGCGGCGTGCCCCGCATCCGCCGGGTGATCCGCGTACAAGCGGATGGGACCTGTGTGGAAAATGGAGGAGCGCCCCAGAACGAAGGATTTGCCGGCGGATGGGAAAGCTGGCAGCCCTCAGCGGGCTGGGATGGTACATGTGAAATGAACTGCCACTGCGGCAACCCGCCTGGGCCGCCCTGCTGTCCGCCTCAGCCGGACTGCCCCTGCCCGCCTTGCCCACCGGAACCGCCTTTCCCCTGCCCGGAACCCTGTCCGCCCTTCCCGCCTTGTCCGTGCCCGCCCGAACCCTGCCCGCCCATGCCAATGGGCCCCACAGGCCCTGCCGGCCCCCAAGGCCCCATTGGCCCTCAGGGCAGCCCGGGTCCACAAGGCCCAACCGGGCCGGAAGGGATGCCCGGCCCAGCCGGAAGCATAGGCGCCACAGGCCCTCAAGGGCCACAAGGACCGGCCGGTCCAGTGGGACCCCAGGGCATCCAAGGCCCTGCCGGTGAAGGCCCCATCGGACCCACCGGCCCCCAAGGCGTCCAGGGCATCCAAGGCGTACGGGGCCCCCAAGGCATCACCGGCCCCACCGGCCCGCAGGGTGTGCCGGGGCCTCAAGGCCCCATTGGCCCCATGGGCATCCCGGGGCCGACAGGCCCAGCTGGCCCCCAAGGCCCCATTGGCCCCGCCGGTCCGGTGGGCAATCTAGGACCCCAAGGGCCTGCGGGTCCCACCGGTCCCCAAGGCGAACCGGGCCCCCAAGGGCCCCAGGGGCCGGCCGGCATACCCGCCACCAACAGCTATCTGTATTTGGCGGGCCCGACGCTGGGAGCGGCTCAGACCGTAGTGCCGGGCGCCCTGGTCAGTTTTGACCAAGTGCTGCAAAGCGGCACCAGCATCCAGTTCCAAGGGCCCAACGCCGTTTTGCTGGCGGCCGGGGCCTATCTGGTGATCGCCAAAGCCAATGTGGCCGGCGCCGGCGCCACGCTGCGCGCCACACTGTGCCAAGACGGCGTGCCCATGGCTGGCGGCTCTGCCCAGACCACCTCTGGCGGACTCATCACATTGCCCCTGCTGGTCTCGACCGTGGGCAGCACGCTGACCCTGCGCAATGATTCCACAGAGACGACCCAATACAGCGACGTATCCATGACGGTGGTACGGCTGGACGCCTGATCCACTGCACCGGGGCGCGGCCTACGCCGCGCCCCGGCAACTGCGGAAGGGAGAAAGGCCAATGAAGCTATACGTTTACGCCATTTGCAAAAACGAAAAGAAGTTTGCCGCCCGGTGGATGCAGTCCATGGGGGAAGCCGACGGCGTTTATGTGCTGGATACGGGTTCGGAGGACGGCACGCCCGAAGAGCTGGCCCGGCTGGGGGCCTATGTGGCCTGCAAGACCATTGAGCCCTGGCGGTTTGACACCGCGCGGAACAGTTCGCTGGAGCTGGTGCCCCAGGATGCAGACCTTTGCATATGCACCGATCTGGACGAGGTGTTCGAGCCGGGCTGGCGGGAAAAGCTGGAGAAGGCAGCCCGGGAACACCCGGCGGACCAGTACAAATACCGGTATGTGTGGAGCCACACAGAAAACGGCGGCGAAGGGCTGGTATTCTGGCACGACAAGATCCACACCCGGCAGAACTTCCGGTGGCACTACCCGGTGCACGAAGTGCTGAATTGGCAGCCGGAACGGGCCAGCAAGGTGGTGGTGGCACCAGGTGTGGCGCTGCACCACTGGCCGGACCCGGATAAGCCCCGCAGCCAATACCTGCCTCTGCTGGAGCTGGCCGCCCGGGAAGAGCCCCAGGATTGCCGCTGCGCCCATTACCTGGGGCGGGAATATATGTACCATGGCCAATGGGCCCAGGCAGTGGAGGAACTGCGCCGGCATTTGACGCTGCCCGGTTCCACTTGGGAAGCGGAGCGCAGCGCCTCCATGCGGTACCTGGCCCGCTGCTACGAAGCCATGCACCGGGAACGGGAAGCGCTGCGCTGGCTCTACCGGGCCATTGCAGAGGCCCCCGCCCTGCGGGAAGGGTATGTGGAGTGCGCCCAATTCTACTACAGCCAGGGCAACTGGCCCGGCGTGCTGCTCATGTGTGAGAGCGCCCTGGCGATCACCGAGCGCTCCACCACTTATTTGAACGAAGCTTTTGCCTGGGGAGCTGCGCCCTGGGATCTGGCGGCCCAGGCAGCTTGGCATCTGGGCTGCGGCGCCAAAGCCCGGGATTATGGGAAGCAGGCCCTTCAGCTGGAGCTGGAGAATGCCAGGCTGCAAGACAACCAGCGGTTTTATGAGGCGTTGGCGGAACAGCAGGCCGGCACAGTGAAAAACGGCTAAAAAACTTCAAGATTCCTTAACAAACCGTCCACACATTTTGGGGGAGATGTGGTAAGATAAAAATGCAACATACCCTCTCTTTATTCCCCCCACAACAATAAAGAAACAAAAAGGCATCTCCCCATTTTGGGGCGGATGCCTTTTTGCGTGGCAAGGGCGTGCGTCCAAAAGAGTTTAAAATGCCGTTACAAACCGTCCACATCTTTTTGCGGAAATGTGGTATTATGAAACCAGCAACAAACCCTCTCTTTCCCCCCACAACACATTTGGAAAAAGGCGCGGCGCCGTAAGGCCCGCGCCTTTTGCTTTGCCCGGCCAGGGGGAAGGGCTACCTGCCGGCAAAGGGCATGGTTATGGCATCCTGCGGCGGCGGGCGCCGTTGATCGTTCCGGCTGGCTTGGCCGCCTCCCCCACCGATGGGAACTTGCCGGGGCGCGATCTTAGTCTAGTTCGGCCCGGCGAAATAAGTCTAAAATAAAAGGTTTATCCTCGCAGGCTTTTTTGAAGCGAAGAATGAAGTCTGCCAGCGCATCTTTCTCTTTTGAATAGGCACAGAACATGCCGCCTTCTGGGTCAAAATCGATTTTTCCCTGCAGATCTGCGCACTGTTCGTCCAAAAACACTTGCGCCAAACTGCCCCAGTCATAGCCGTTTCCCTCAAACCCTTCCTCTTCACGGGTAGCAAAGATCTCTTGCAGGTACTCTCCGGCGTTTAGGCAGACAGAAGCACTTTCTCCATGCTCCACCCAGAAAAACGGGGCAATTTCTTTTTCAAATCCCTCTGTGATCTTCATATCTTTTCCGCTCCTTTCAAATCCCGCTTTGCCGCTTCCTCTTGTGCACCATTTTACCATGTGCGAGGCGTAAATTCTACCAGCTTGCCGCTTTCGTGCGGCAGAACAGCGGAGGCGGTCTTCGCGCCCATGGCAGTTGCAGCAGGCATGAGGCGGGCCGGCGTCGCATAGAGTTTTAGTGGGGCTCCTGTGAGTTTTGCACGATTTTCAGCCAAAACTTTCGGCAGGTATGGCAAGCCGATTCTGTGGTATACTGGAGTAGGCGGCAATGACGAGGGAGGTGCCTACACTGGCCCCTGTGGTATTTTTACTTTATTTGGCTAATTTGATCACGGCGATCTCCCTGCTGTTTTTCCGCAAAAAGCAGGTGGGCAGCACGCTGGCTTGGCTGCTGATCTTTGCATTTATCCCTTGGCTGGGGTTTTTGCTCTACTTCTTTTTTGGCAGCACCCAAAAGCTGCGGCTGTTTTCCCGCCAATATCAGCCCAGCCCTGCGCTGGCCCAGTACACCGAAAGCCCGGCGGAAAACAACCGGGCCCTGCTCACCGGCCGGTTCAACCTGAACAGCCAGGGGCGGGAAGGTTATCGGGATCTGATCTTGATGAACCTGCGGGGCGCCGGCGCCATTTACACCCAGGATAACGGGGCGGAGCTGCTGCGGGACGGCCAGCAGAAGTATGGCCGGCTGTTCGACGACATCGAAAACGCCCAGGAGAGCATCCATGTGCTCTATTTTATCTTGAAGGCCAAAGACGATGTGGGGCGGCGCTTCCTTTCCCTGTTGGCCCGCAAGGCCCGGCAGGGCGTCAAAGTCCGGCTGATCTACGACACGCTGGGGTGCCTGAAGACCCGCAGCGCGGATTTTGACGAGCTGGTGGAGGCCGGGGGCATGGTCTATGGGTATTTGCCCTCCCTGCTGCGCACCCTGGTGCAGGTCAATTACCGCATGCACCGCAAAATGGTCATCATCGACGGGCGTGTGGCCTACACCGGCGGCATCAACATCGGCGACGATTACCTGGGGAAGGACCCGAAGATCCACCCTTGGCGGGATACATCCATACGGCTCACCGGCCCCTGTGTGCGGGAAGTGCAGCAGCGGTTCATCCGCGATTGGGTCTATTTAGACGCCCAATCCCCCCGCCCCTATGTGGAAAAGATCGATTCCAACGAAAACTTGGCCTGCCTGCTGCGCCAACCGCCGGCGGCTGGGGGCGCAGGGGTGCAGATCGTCTGTTCCGGGCCGGACAGCCAATACCCCCACACCAAAGAGTGCTACCTGCGCATGATCTACCATGCCAAACGCTATCTCTATATCCAGACCCCCTACTTCATCCCCGATGAGACCCTGTTGGCTGCCCTGCGGTCTGCCAGCCGGGCCGGGGTGGATGTGCGGCTGATGATCCCCGGCGTGCCCGATAAGCCCTACGCCTACCATGTGACCATGTGGCATGTGGGCGAACTGCTGCGTTGCGGCATCCGGGTCTACCGTTACCCCGGGTTCCTCCACGCCAAGACGGTCGTGTTGGACGATATGGCGGCCTCGGTGGGTTCCACCAATTTGGATATGCGCTCATTCGACCTGGATTATGAGATCAACGCCCTGGTCTATGACAGGGCCTTTGCCATGGCCTGCCGCCGGACTTTTGAACAGGACCAGGCGGTGAGCCGCCAGCTGACCCCTGAAGAATACCGGCGGCGCCCGCTGAGCGACAAGATCAAAGAAGGCGTGCTGCGCCTGGTGACGCCGCTGATGTGACAGAAGGCATTGAAGCCCTTTTGGGGCTTTGATAGTATAAAATGTGAGGAGAGACTTGGCGAAATGATTGCGATCACAAACGGAAAAATCGTAACAGTGACTGGCGAGACCTATGAAAACGGCACAGTCCTGGTGGAAAACGGCAAGATCACCGCAGTGGGAGCGGATGTATCCATCCCCGCTGGCGCGGAAGTGATCGATGTGAAGGGCGGCTGGGTGACCCCCGGCTTGATCGATGCCCACACCCATATCTGCAATTTCAACGAGCCGGATACCATGCCCGCTCTGTGCAAAGACGGCAATGAGATGAGCGACCCCATCACCCCTCAGGTGCGGGCGGCCGACGCCATCAACCCCTGCGACTACGCCATTGAAAAAGTGCGCAACGCCGGCTTTACCACCGTTTGCACCCTGCCTGGTTCGGCCAACGTGTGCGGTGGCACCGGCATCGTCTACAAGCTGCGCGGCCACACGGCGGAAGAGATGATCATCCCCGGCACCGAGCAGATGAAGTTCGCCCTGGGCGAAAACCCCAAGCGCGTCTACGGCACCAAGAATAAGATGCCCATGACCCGTATGGGCACCGCCGCCCTGCTGCGCCAGACTTTCTATGACGCCAAGAATTATTCCGACGCCCTGCTGGCAGCCGAAAAAGACCCCAGCAAAGCGCCTAAGCCCGATTTCAAGCTGGATGCCCTGGTGCCGGTGATCCGCGGCGAGATGAAGTGCCGCATCCATGCCCACCGGGCCGACGACATCTGCACGGCCATCCGCATCTGCAAGGAATACAATTTGAAGTTCTCCATCGAGCATGCCACCGAGGGCTATAAGATCACCGATGTGCTCCACGACAACAACGTGACCTGCGTGGTAGGCCCGCACCTGTGGGGCCCCGGCAAGCAGGAGATCCACGGCCTGAGCCTGCACACCCCTGCCGCGCTGGACGAAGCGGGCATCACCGTGTGCCTGACCGCCGATTCCAGTTCTCAGACCCAGTTCCTGCCCGCCACTGTGGGCATCCTGATGGTCAATGGCCTGGATGAAAAGGCCGCCTTTGAAGGCATGACCATCAACCCGGCCCGCCTGCTGGGCGTGGACGACAAAGTGGGCAGCATCGAAGTGGGCAAGGACGCCGACTTGGCGGTGTTCAGCGGCCATCCCTTCAGCAGCCTGAGCAAGTGCATGATGACCATGATCGACGGCGTTGCATACAACAGCAGCCTGTAAGAAATACATACCTGCAAAGACGGCATACGGCCGGAGCGGTTGACCGCTCCGGCCGTTTTTGTCCCACTGCCCCGTGTTTAGTGGGCTTTTTGATAGGTCTCGCCCCAAAGCTGCATGGCGTCTAAAATGGGCTTTAGGCTGTGCCCCAAAGGGGTCAAAGCATATTCGACCCGGGGCGGCACCTCAGGGTACACCGTGCGGGTCAAAAGGCCATTTTGCTCCATGTCCCGCAGCTGGGCGGTGAGCACTTTTTGAGAAACGCCGCCGACGGAGCGCTTCAGTTCGCTGAACCGCTTTTTGCCGGGCAGCAGATCCCGCAGGATCAATACTTTCCACTTGTCCCCGATGAGGGTCAGAGTGGTCTCCACCGGGCAGGCCGGCAGTTCTTTTTTGGCGGGTTGGCTGGTCATCGCATCATCTCCTCCAGGGCAAAGGCCGGTTCCTTTTTGAAACTAGAATACGATTGCGTACGAACAGTGAAAAAAGGAAGTATGACCACAGCATACCATCGGCATGGGGCGAAGTCAAGGCGGCCCGGCGCGCTGTTTTTAGCCCATCCTCCAAAAATTTTTTCCAGAGGGCCAAAGGCCCGGAAACCGTTGCAACAGCCCGATCGTTTCCTGCTGGTAACCATCCAATCGTATCTTTTTGGTAACTACAGCACAAGAAAGTGCTTTCTTCACAACGGCTGCCAAGGGAATTACAATGAAGACACGGGCTGAGGAGAAGGGCCGGCTCAAGGCTCCCGGCAAAACACCACACTGGAATTTCTTTGAGGAGGAAACGACGATGACAAACACACAGAAGGCATTGGAACTGATGGGCACATTCGCGACAGGCGACCAGGAAAAAGCGGCAAGTTTGTTGGCAGAAGGCTACATCCAGCACAATTTGGCCTATGGCACCGGGCGGCAGGCTTTTTTGGATTCGCTGGCCTATCTGGCCGCGGCCCCGGTGAAGACCACAGTGCAAAACATCCGGGCCTTTGAAGACGGGGACAAAGTATTTTTGCAGACTGTCTACAATTTCGCAGGAGCCGGCGAGCAGGTCGCCTTTGACATCTTCCGGTTCGACAAAGAAGGGAAGATCGCCGAGCACTGGGACAACTTGGCGGCCAAGGGAGCGCCCAACCCTTCGGGCAGGACCCAGATCGACGGCAGCAACCAGCTGGCGGACCTGGATCAGACGGAAAACAACCGGAAGATCGTGGAGGATTTCCTATACGATGTGATGCAGGGCCATCGCCCGGAAAAGACCGCTTCCTACTTTGCAGGCGACACCTACATTCAGCACAATACCGCCATTGCCGACGGCCTTTCCGGCCTGGGCGCCGCACTGGAGACGATGGCCAAACAGGGCATTGAAATGATCTACACCAAGACCCGCCAGTTGCTGGCCCAGGGGAACTTCGTGCTGGCGGTGAGCGAAGGCACTTTTGGCGGCGCACCCACCAGCTATTATGACCTGTGGCGCCTGGAGAACGGCAAGATCGCCGAGCATTGGGATGTGATGGAGACAATCGCAGCCCCGGAGACGTGGAAGAACCAAAACGGCAAGTTTTAAAGCCAAAGCAGGCAAGGCTGCGGGAATGGGCCGCTCCCCATTCCCTGGGAAAAGGGCCGCTGATAGGCCCTTTTCCCCGTATGACCGGCGGGAAGGATTGCAAACTTGCCCTGGTTTCCCACTGGAAACCAAGGCACAATCTTGTGCTTACTTTACGGGCCGGGCTTCTGGTTGTATGATAGAGGCATGGGAGGTGTATGGCGATGACGGCCAATGAAGCGCTGGAATATTTGCACAGGGAGATCCACACCACAGTGGCTGCCACCATCGACGAAGAGGGCCTGCCGGTGACATGCGCCATGGACGTGATGGATGTGGACGGACAAGGGCTATACTTCCTGACGGCCAAGGGCAAGGGGTTTTACAAACGGCTGAAGCGGCAGGGCTATTTGGCCCTGACCGGCACCCATGGCAAAGATACCCTGTCCTGCGTGGCGGTCTCGGTGCGGGGCAATGTGCGGGAATTGAGGGATGGGCGGCTGCCCCAGCTGCTGGAAAAGAACCCCTATATGAAACAGATCTATCCCACCGAGGGCTCCCGCCAGGCACTCTCTGTTTTCCAGCTGTACCAGGGGGAGATCCAGTGGTTCGACCTTTCGCAAAAGCCGATCCAGCGGTTTTCCTTTGCCTTTGGGCAAGGGGCAGCCAAACAAGAGGATTACGCCATCACAGCAGCCTGTACCGGCTGCCGGGCATGCCAGAAGGTCTGCCCCCAAAATTGCATTGATTTTACACAGAAGCCGCCAATGATCCGGCAGGAAAACTGCCTGCATTGCGGCAACTGCATGGAAATTTGCCCGCAGGATGCGGTGATCTGGGAGGGATCGAGATGACACAAAAGGAAAGACGGCTCTTTTTAATCCGGGCGCTGCTGGAAGAGGAGCCCCGCTGGGCCAGCAGGGGGATCCCCCAAGGGGAAGAAGAACAGAAACACCTGCTCCGCGCCCTGTTTAACATCCGTATGCCCCGGCCGGTGAGCGAAGAATTTTTGCAGGTGCAGGACGCCTATTTGCAGGAGGAGACCCGGCGCAAGGGCATCACCACCCTGGACCAGCTGGAACCGGTGGAAGATGGGATCTACCTGTGGCAGGGCGATATCACTACCCTGAGCTGCGGCGCCATCGTCAACGCGGCCAACAGCCAGATGCTGGGGTGCTTTGTGCCCGGCCACAACTGCATCGACAATGCGATCCACACCTTTGCAGGGGTACAGCTGCGGGCCGCCTGCCATGCGATGATGGAACGGCAGGGCCACGGGGAACCCACCGGCCAGGCCAAGATCACGCCGGGCTTTAATCTGCCCGCCCAATATGTGCTGCACACCGTGGGCCCCATCGTCAACGGCAGGCCCACGGAGGAAGACGAAGCGCTGCTGGCCTCCTGCTACCGCTCCTGCCTGGAATTGGCCCGGCAGAACCAGATCGGCAGCGTCGCCTTCTGCTGCATTTCCACAGGGGAATTCCACTTCCCCAACCAAAGGGCGGCGGAAATCGCCATACAGACTGTGCGGCAGTACCAAAAGAGGACAAACAGGGGGATGAAGGTGATATTCAATGTTTTCAAAACAGCGGACTGGGACATCTACCGGAAATTACTCGGAGCAGATCCAAAAGCTGAAAAGTGAGATCGAGCAGGCCGGCGCCATCCTCATCGGCGCAGGGGCCGGCCTGTCCACTGCCGCAGGCATGGCCTACGACGGCCAGCGGTTTGAAAAGACCTTTGGGGATTTCTGTCAAAAATATGGCATAGAGGATATGTATGCCGGCGGCTTTTACCCCTTTGGCACGCTGGAAGAATATTGGGCCTGGTGGAGCCGGCAGATCTTAGTGAACCGCTACGAAGCGGGAGTGGGAAAGCCCTACAGAGACCTGCTGGCCCTGGTGGAAGGCCGGGACCATTTTGTGCTGACCACCAATGTGGACCACCAGTTCCAGCTGGCGGGGTTTGAGAAAAAGCGGCTGTTCTACACCCAGGGCGATTACGGCCTGTGGCAGTGCTCCAAGCCCTGCTGCCAGCAGACTTACGACAACGAAGAACAGGTGCGGCAAATGGTGGAGGCCCAACGGGATATGAAGATCCCCACTGCCCTCATCCCCCGCTGCCCCCGCTGCGGCGAACCACTGACCATGAACCTGCGGTGCGACGATGCGTTTGTGGAAGACAGCGGCTGGCACCAGGCCGCCCGCCGGTATGAAGACTTTGTCCGCCGCCACCGGGGCACGCATCTGCTGCTTTTGGAATTGGGCGTGGGGTTCAACACCCCGGGCATCATCAAATACCCCTTTTGGAAGATGACGGCCCAAAACCCCCAGGCGGTATACGCCTGCGTCAATGTTGGGCCATCTTACTGCCCGCCTCAGATCCAGCAGCAGTCCCTTTGCCTCCATGAGGATCTGGGGCGTGTCCTAGGGGATCTGCTTGCCGGGTAGCAAGAAGGCAGCTTGCCCGGCGATGCCGCCCAACGGACAGGACCAAACGACAGCTGCACCCAGACAAAAAAGAAGAAAGGCATACGCCCCTTTTGGTGAGATGGGCCGTATGCCTTTTTGTTTTGGAACGGGCACAGATACCAGCCGTGCGCAGGCCGGGAAGAGCCGAATGGAGAGCGGCCGCAAGAAAGTCATTTGGCCGGCCTTTGCCTATTCTCGGTTTTGCAACAAGCCATTGGCCGGCGCCGGGGAAACTGGGCCGGCCGCCGGCCAAACCATCATCCCTCTGCGGCGTTGTTGATGCAGGCGATGGCATTCAAGCTCCGGGGATAGCCGATATAGGGCAGGCATTGGGAGACCAGGCGGATGAGAAAGTCTTTCCCGTTGCCCAGGTTCATGTTCCCCTTGGCATGGCTGGTCAGCTGGGGCTCACAGCCGCCCTGGGCCGCCAAAAAGCAGAAGGTGATCATTTCCCGCTGGGCCAGGGTGAGGCCGGTGCGGGTATAGTAGTCGCCAAAGCAGTTGGCCGCCAGCCAGCGGTTGATATGGCCGGCTTTCCAGGCCTCCAACATCTGGGGGCCAAAGATGGCCCCTTGGGCTTGGGCGCCTTTTTCCAGCCGGCTTTCCATGGTGGTCGTGGCCTGGCCCTCCAGCGGCAGGGATACGCCCTGCTGGGCCAAGCAATCGTTGGTGGCCTGGAGGAAGGGCAGCACCCGGCCGATGCCCAGGTAATCCACAGATTGGTAGACGATCTCCTTGACCATCACAGGGGTCACTCCGGCCTCCAGGGCGGCGGGCAGCAGCTCCCGGAAGGCATCGAGGCCTTGGCAGCCCAGCAGAGTAGCCAATATGGCCATGTGGCGGGTCACCGGGTCCAACGCCTGCCCCGGTTCGTTGACCACCTCATCAAAGGCAAAGTGTGCGAAACGTTCCATAAATTCCGGGTCGGTCTGGTAGTAATTTTCCATCATAACGCAAAACTCCTTTCACCGGGCCAGGCCTGGGCAAGGCCGGTTTTTCCCGTGGAAACAGGCCCCCGCCCCGCCGTGCCTGGGCGTACTCTTTTAGGGGACGGCAACCGGCTGCTCGGGCGCCGGATCTATCCCTGCAATTTGGCAAAGCTGGCGTCGTCCACCGGTTCCAGCCATTCATTGCTGGTCTCTTCGCCGGGCACTTCCACTGCGATGTGGGAAAACCAGCTGTCGGCCTTGGCGCCGTGCCAGTGTTTGACTTCCGGCGGAATGACGATGACCGTGCCCGGAGTGAGGAATACGGCATCTTTTCCTTCTTCCTGGTACCAGCCCTCCCCTGCGGTGCAGATCAGGATCTGTCCGCCGCCGGCCTTGGCATGGTGGATGTGCCAGTTGTTGCGGCAGCCTGGCTCAAAGGTGACGTTTGCCAGGCCCACGGCGCTTTCGCCGGCCTTGGTCAGCGGATTCAAATAGGAATTGCCGATGAAATAGGCGGCAAAGGCGGTGTTGGCCATGCCTTGGCCAAAAACATTTTGTTGGTCAAATTCTGCTTTGTCTAGGGTCTTCATCCCAGTTCCTCCTTATCGTCTGTAAAGCTCTACCGGCTGGCGATGCCCATGGCCTCCAGCTGCTTCCGAAGGCAGTGGCGCAGGCCGTCCAACTGTTGCAGCCGGTTTTCCCGGCAATGGATGTCATCCAACAAGCTCCATCGCTTTTCTTCCAGCATCCGCAGTCGCCGCCCTTCGGTCCCTTCCTGTTCCCGCAGTTGCATGTAGGCTTCCACTTGGGGGCCTTCGAAGCCGATGGTGCGCAGCGTCATGATCAGGCTCAAGCGTTCCAGGTCTTTTTCGTCATACTGCCGGGCGCCCTTTTGCCGGTCTCCAGCATCGTACAATCCCCAGCGCTCATATTCCTGCAGGACTGACAGGGGGATGTTGTAGCGCTCGCTCGCTTCGTGGATGGTCATTGGGTTCCTCCTCCCATCCAGCCGGATGGATGCAAAAAAATAGGCGTTCCCTGGGGAACACCTTCATTGTAATCCTTCTGTTTGGCGCTGTCTAATGCTTATATCAAATCCTGTATCATACCTGAAATGTATTTTTTCGAATACTCCAAAAAGGCCGTTGTGGCAGGGGAAAACGTCTGGATCTTTTTCCATGCCAGCACAGTGCCGGATTCCAGCCCCGGGGACAGGGGCACAAAGCGCAGGCCTTCATATGCGCAGTCCAAGCGCAGGGTGAGGACACCGCTGCCGCTTTCCCGGGCCAGTGCCGCCAAGTTATAGAGCAGGTTCCCTGTAGCAGTGACCTGCAGATCGGCCCCATAGGGGCCAAACCAGTTGAGCAGTTCATTGCGGACGGATTCCCGCTCCGGCAGGATCAAGGGCATATCGGCCAAATCTTGGGGGCAGACGGCCTCCCTTGCAGCCAGCGCCCCATCGGCCGGCAGCAAAACGCCCCACTGTTCCCGCACCGGCGTGCGGACAAAACTGTATTTTGTGATGTCCACCGGTTCCTGCAAAAGGCCCACATCCAGCAGCCCCCGCTCGATGCGTTCTTTGATGTTGTCGGAGTTGCCGCTGTACAAGGCAAAAGTCACCAAGGCGTTCTCCTTTTGGAACTGGGAAAGAAGCCGGGCCAGGAACTGGGAGCTCCGCAATTCCCCGCTGCCAACGGCGATCGTCCCGGCCAAGGCCCCTTTGTGCCGCAGGTCTTCTTTCGTCTTATCAGCCAGGGAGACGATCTCTTCCGCCCGCCGCCGCAGCAGCATGCCTTCCTCTGTGAGGATGATGCGGTGTTTGCTCCGGTGGAACAGGGATACGCCCAGTTCTTCTTCCAGCTGGATCAGCTGCCGGGACAGGGTCGGTTGGCTCAAATGCAGCAGGCTGGCTGCCTTTGTGATGTTCTCTTCCCGGGCAACCATCAAAAAATAGTTCAAAACACGGATCTCCACAAGACAACGCCTCCGATCTGCTTTCAAGGATAACACATTCTTGGGGCAGGTTCAATCCAGTTGGGTATGACGGGCTGGGGAAGAAAAATAGTAATGCTTAAATTGCATACTTTAAGATTCAACATAAGTATTAGACATGAAATCGCCGGGCGGATATACTGAAGACGGAACGTGAGAAAGGAGGCGACCCGATTGAGACCCAAAGAGATCCAAAAGATCCTTGTCGATGTGGCGATGACCGCTGTGCTGCTCTGCCTGATGGCCTATTTGCTGCTAGGGGAAGCGCTCCACGAGTGGTTGGGCGTGGCGATGTTCGGCCTGTGGGTCTTCCACCATGGGTTGAACTGGAATTGGCACAAGAATTTGGCCAAAGGGCGTTATACTCCCCTGCGTCTGGCCCAGACCGGGGTGGATCTGCTGATTTTGCTGTCGATGGTGGGGCTGATGGTGAGCGGGGTCATGATGTCCCGGGAGGTGTTTGCCTTTTTGCCGGTACGGGCGGGCATCGGCTTTGCACGGACTTTGCACCTGCTAGCCTCGTATTGGGGCTTTTTGTGGATCGGCGTCCACCTAGGGCTTCACTGGGGCATGGTGATGGGGAGGATACGGAAAGCAGCAGGCATTCAGACGCACACCCGCTTGAGCACATGGCCGCTGCGGGCACTGGCTGTTTTGGTGGCCGGCTTTGGCCTATCTGCTTTTATCAGACATGACATCGCCTCTTACCTGCTGCTGCGGACCCAGTTTGTCTTTTTTGATATGGCGCAGCCCCTGCCCCTCTTTTTCTTGGATTACCTCGGCATGTTGGGCCTGTGGGCAGCCGTCGGGTATTACGGGGGAAAACTGCTCCAAAAAGCGGGGCGCAAGAGGGCACGCCCAAGGGAGGACCGCGAGCCTTCGTGAGTTTTGAGAATAGACTAGACAGGGCCTGCTCTTCCATGGGAAGAGGGCCCTTGGCAAGAAAGGATGATCGCAGATGAAAAAGATGTTGTCTCTATTGTTGTTTGCAGCGCTACTCTTTACCCTGGCTGCCTGCGGCCAGAGGGCTGCCACACCAGATCCCGGGGAGAGCCAGGCCCAGTCTTCCCCAGAGGCCAGCCCGGCCGAAGAGCCATCGGAGCCCACGGCAGAGCCGGAGGAAGAACCGGAAGCACCGGAGACCCCGACGGAAGAGCCGGCCGCAGAAACGGGCGGCACCTTGATCGCCTATTTCTCCTGGTCCGGCAACACCGGAGAAATGGCCGCCATGATCCAGGCGGAGACAGGGGGCGACCTGTTCGAAATCGCCCCGGCCACCCCGTATACCGATGATTACGATGCCCTTCTGGACATAGCGCAGCAGGAACAGGCGGAAAACGCCCGCCCTGCCCTGGCTGCACAAGTGGAAAACTGGGAAAGCTACGATGTGGTCTTCGTGGGTTACCCCGATTGGTGGAGCGATGCGCCGATGGTCATTTACAGCTTCCTGGAATCCTACGACTGGACCGGTAAGACGTTGATCCCGTTCTGCACCAGCGGCGGCAGCGGGTTTGGCCGCAGCCTGGACCAGCTGGAAGCCAGCGCGCCGGGCGCAGCCATTGAGGAGGGCCTGCATGTGCCGGGCAGCAGCGTGGACGGTGCCACAGCTCAAGTGGCCGACTGGGTGAATGGGTTGAACTTGGGTTAGGCTCCATCCGGCAGCCAATGTTCGCCGGGGCAAACACCATACCACATTGAGAAATCAACAGGAGGAGATCGGAAATGCAATATACCAAGTTGGGCAATTCACAGCTCCAGGTCTCACGCATCTGCATGGGATGCATGGGCTTTGGAGACGCAAAAAATGGCCAGCACAGCTGGACCATTGATGAAGAGCATGCCCGGGAGATCATCCGGCAGGGGCTGGAACAGGGCATCAACTTTTTCGATACCGCCATCGCCTACCAGAGCGGCACCAGCGAGCAATATTTGGGCCGCGCCCTGCGGGACTTTGCCAAGCGGGAGGAAGTGGTGGTCGCCACCAAATTCCTGCCCCGCACACCGGAAGAGATCGCCGCAGGCATCACAGGCCAGCAGCATGTGGAGCAAATGATCGACACCAGCTTGAAAAACCTGGGCCTGGATTATGTGGACCTGTACATTTACCACATGTGGGATTACGCCACCCCCCTCTATGACATTCTGGATGGCCTCAACCGGGTGGTGAAGAAAGGAAAAGCCCGCTACATCGGCATTTCCAACTGCTTTGCCTATCAGCTGGCCAAAGCCAACAGCCTGGCGGAAAGAGAGGGTTTTGCCCCATTCATCAGCGTGCAGGGCCATTACAACCTGATATTCCGGGAAGAGGAGCGGGAGATGGCAAAGCTGTGCGCAGAAGACAACATCGCCATGACGCCATACAGCGCCTTGGCCGGCGGGCGGCTTGCCAAACGCCCGGGAGAGACTTCCAAACGGCTGGAAGAAGACAGCTATGCCAAGTTCAAATACGATGCCACCGCCGGGCAAGACAGCATCATCCTCCAAAGAGTGGCGGAGCTGGCCGACAAACGGGGCGTCTCGATGACAGAGATCTCCCTTGCTTGGCTGCTGACCAAGGTGACTGCCCCGGTGGTGGGGGCCACGAAGCCACAGCACATCCAAGGGGCCGTCAAAGCGGTAGATCTGGTTTTGACGCCGGAAGAGATCGCCTATTTGGAAGAACCCTATCTCCCCCACAAGCTGGTGGGCGTCATGGCTCAAAACACCCCGGCAGCCGCCCAGGAATCCCATGTCTGGTCCACCGGCAGCCAGAAGATCCAGCGGGGTTAAACGAAAAAGCCCCGAACAAAAGGCCGGGGCAAAGCGGCGCGGCCAAAGAGCGCAGGCTCGATGGAATGCCGCGGCGAGGCCCCTGGCCGGTCGGGCAAAGCTCCCGCGGGAACAGATGACATGGTTTACTAGAGTTTGGGACGCACCACAAAGAGGGCGGCATATGCCGCCCTCTTTTAGAATGCCTGGATCAGGATCATGCGGAACCACAGGCCCACGATGAGGAAGCAAAGGACGAGCAAGGCCGTATTTTCTGTGGTGCTCTCCCCTTTTTGCACTTTTTTCATCTGTTTTGTCAGGCCGATGGGGATGTAAAGCAGGGCGGGGTAAAAGCCCAGCAAGCTGATGTAATACAGGATCTCCGCCATGGTGATCCCTCCTTCCCGGATCCATGTGGTGTGGGTTTCCATATCCCCTGTGGCGGCGATCTCCGCCCAGCCCTGGTACATCACGGGAACAGTGGCGGGAAACGAGAAACTGCCCTCAGAAGCTGTGACAGAAGGCTCCCACAGGGTGGTGCTGTGTCCATAGGCAAAAGAAAAGGAGACAGAGTCCAGGGATTGCCCGGAATACGGGGCCCCAGCCGTCACATCCAAGCGGCCGGACAAAGGGAACTGGCTCAGGGCCGCTGGGCTTTCGATCTGGACGGTCAGCATATTGGCGCCGGGCCGTTGCACCGGCAGAGAGGCGGTGCGCAAGCTGCCGTCGCTGGCCCGGTATTCTACAGAGCAGACGGTCTCCCGGGTCTCTGCCCTGGTGGGGGTGCCGTCGCTGGATTCGGCGGTATAGGAGCAGGCCAGCAGATCTTGGTAGCAAAGCAACGGGGGCGAGGTCCACCGCCAGGAAAACTGGGCCTGGATGGACTGGGACGAGGCTGCGCCGCAGCGGACCTCCACTTGAAGGCGGGCAACGGCCCCGAAGAAGCGAGGCTGCTCCTGCAAACTGCTGCCGTCATAGGAGCGGAGCAAGGCGATCTGCTCCGAGGTGTAACCGTACTTTGCCAGCACAGGAGCGGGCAGACGGGCCCGTTCCAGCAGCAGTTCTTCAAAACTATGCCCGGTCAAGGCAGAAGCGGCCTGAGGGGAAAGGCCCCGGGCCTGCAGAGCCGAAGGCGGGAGCTGGTGCAGCTGTTGGAAGAGCTGGTATTCCCCCACCCAGTGGGTCTGCACCGGCGCTGGAGCGGAGAGATGCTGGGCGGCCTGGGCAGGCAGCGGCAGCAGACACAGCAACAGGAGGCAAATGGACAAAGCTTTTTTCATGACAGATCCTCCTTTGCCTTTTTTCTTGCCGCTATGCCATGGGCCAGCAGAAGGCGCAAACCATAAACCAGTATGCCAAACAACAGAATACTGGCAAAAGAGGGCCACGGCGGCCTGGTATACTCCACCTCAAACCGCCACCCGCCATAAAACCCTAGGGATATCCCGGGATAAAGGGGGATCGTGCCCAGCAGCACGAGGAGCAGGCGGGAGAGCAGGAAAGGGCCGGCAAACAGGCAAAGGGCGGCAGCGGGCCGGGGAAGTGCCAACACCAGATAAAGAACAAAGAGCAAAACCAAGGCCAAGGCCGCCAGCCGGCTCCATTGATAGAACTGCTGGCGGTGGTCCAAAGTCTCCCAATAAAAAGAGAAGGTATCTTGCATGGATTCCGGCACGTCCATGCCAAAGAAGCTGTCGGTGCCCCCGGAAAGGGAATAGAACGCCCGCAGGTGAAGCCAGTGGAATACAAAAACATAGCCGCCGGTGACCAGTGGATAAGCTAAAGTAAGGAAAGCGAAAAATACCCAATCGATTTTTCGGAATGGCTTCTTTTTCATAGCAGTTTCCCTCCGATCGGACAAGCGTCGAAGTGTCTGGAAGCTTTGGTGTTTTGAATGGGTATCGGCGGCATTTGGGGCTGGGCACAACAGAACTCTTATCTAGCAGACGAGGGCGCATCGAGCAGCGGTTCCGCACATCCCTTGCTATTTTCATTTTACTGGGATACATGGGAAAAATAAATATTCAATCAATACAATTTAAGAGTGCTAGATTTGTACATTTCGCCCTGTACAGCTTGTTTTTGTGATAAAGACATCTGTTTTTTGAAAGAAAACGAATCTCTGGCTCTTTGGGGAAGACAAAGAAAGGCCGGGACAGTTCACAAACTGCCCCGGCCTTGTGGGAAGCATCAATAACCGGAAAAGAACCACTGGATGGGTTCGTCGTATTCGATGATGAACTCTTCCATCTTCTGTATTTCTTCATCGTTTTCCGCCTGGCAAAGCCATCGTTCCTCCTCCTGGCCCCGGACATGGTCGATGACACAATAATAGCTTGGCGAATCTTTTGGCGCTTGGACTATATGGACAGAATAGAACTCTTCACCATTTTCGATCTGGATCATGTTGGGAGAACTGCCCGCCCCGATGCCCTGGAGTTCATAGTTGACATAAGGCTTCAGATTTTGGAGGAATTCCTTGATAGATTCCTCCGCTTCTGGGGTAGCGGCCATTTTGCCCAGCCGTTGCCCTTGGTCACTGCGCTCGTCGCACCGGGTGTTGCGGATAAAATACTGGGCGCCCTCTGGAGTGGGCACCTCAAACCCTTGGCACCAATGGGAATAAAAGAGAAAGCCTCCAGCCCCTGCTATGAAAAGGATCAAAAAGAGCAATCCAACCCATTTCTTCATAGAATATCCCACCCGTTTATCATCTTTTGGAATATTATACAATGAAAAATGAAAGAAAACAAGCTGGATCCCATACAAATCAGATCGCCTGATTTGTACAGCATTTCTGAGATACTGCCCACGTAACTGCCAACATCACCAGCCGGTGTAGAAGAGTCCGGCCATTTTCAGGCACCGGAACAGCAGCACGGCCAAGGAAGAGGCTCCGTGGAGCAGGCAAAAGCAGCCGAGCCAACGGGATCGGAAGCGGAGTAACGACAGGCCCAGCGCCAAGCAAAACAGTGAGAGCAGCAGATAAGGCAGGTAAGCCAGGTATGGTGCAACCGGAATATTTCGGCGCAGCGCCGCCGTGCCGCCCCAGGTGCAGAGCACATGGAGCAATGTGCCCCAAAGCAGGAGCTTGGGCCCTCGCCCGACCCATTTGGAAAAATAGAAACCATCGGTGGCGGGCAACAGGCCGGCCAGCAGCAGATAGATGGGGACATCCAGCAGCAGGCCCAGCTTCAAGATCTCTAAAATGGTCAGCCAGAATACCATCAGCAAATCCTCCTCTTGCACAAAGACGAAAGGGGGGCGCTGCAGAGATCCATCCTGCAACGCCCCCTAGGCTATTTGCTTATTCGGTTTTTGCCGGCAGGTCCAGAGAGATGCTCAGTTCCTTCAGCTGTTTTTCATCCACAGGAGAGGGGCAATGCATCATCAGGTCGCTGGCGTTCTGCACTTTGGGGAAGGCGATCACGTCGCGGATGCTGTCCCGCCCGGCCATCAGCATCACCAGCCGGTCCAGGCCGTAGGCCAGGCCGCCGTGAGGGGGCGCGCCGTAGCGGAAGGCTTCGATCATGTGGCCAAAACGCTCCTGGATATCCGCTTCTTCAAAGCCCAGGGCCTTGAACATCTGCTGCTGCACGTCGCTGCGGTGGATACGGATGGAACCGCCGCCCAGCTCTGTGCCGTTGAGCACGATGTCGTAGGCCTTGGCCCGCATGGCGATGGGGTTGGTCTCAAACAGGGGCAGGTCTTCGTCCTTGGGGGCGGTGAAGGGGTGGTGCTTGGCGTACAGGCGCCGGTTGCCCTCGTCGTCTTCGCCGTACTCGAACAGGGGGAAATCGGTGACCCACAACAGCTTATACACCCCTTCGGGGATGACGTCCATCCGCCGGGCCACTTCGCACCGCAGCATGCCCAGGGCATTGAGGGCGGTCTCCCGGTCGGCGTCCGCCACGATCAGCACCAAGCTGCCCTTGCCGGCCCCGGCTTTTTGCAGCAGGGCCTCCATGGTGGCGGGCTGCAGGAATTTGGCGAAGCTGGAGCTCATCTCACCGCTGTCGCTGATCTTGGCCCAGGCCAGGCCCTTGACCCGGTAGGTCTTGACGAACTCGGTCAGGCTGTCGATCTCCTTGCGGCTGAATTTGGCGCCGCCTTCGATGCAGATGCCCCGCACAGTGCCGCCTTGGGCCAGGGCGTTGTCAAACACGCCAAAGCCGCAGTCTTTCACGGTTTCCGAAAGGTCGAAGATCTCATAGCCAAAGCGAAGGTCCGGCTTGTCGGAACCAAAGCGCTCCATGGCTTCCTGGTAGGGCATCCGCTGGATGGGCAGCTGGATGTCCACCCCCAGCACCTCGTGGAAGACCCGCTGCAGGAACCCTTCGTTCACTGCCATCACGTCTTCCTGGTCCACAAAGGACATCTCCAGGTCGATCTGGGTGAATTCCGGCTGCCGGTCGGCCCGCAGGTCTTCATCCCGGAAGCAGCGGACGATCTGCATGTAGCGGTCAAAGCCGGAGAGCATCAGCAGCTGCTTGTACTGCTGGGGGGATTGGGGCAGGGCATAAAACTCGCCAGGGTGCACCCGGGAAGGCACCAGGTAGTCCCGGGCCCCTTCGGGCGTGGATTTGGTCAGCATGGGGGTCTCGATCTCCAAAAAGCCCTGCTCATCGAAATACTGGCGGGCCACATGGGCGATGCGGTGCCGCAGGGCGATGGCCCGCTGCAGCGAGGGGCGGCGCAGGTCCAGATAGCGGTATTTGAGCCGCAGGGCGTCGTTGACCACCGCGTCGTCACTGATCTCAAAGGGCGGCGTGTCCGCTTTTTCATAGATCTCCAGGCTGTCGGCCAGGATCTCGATGCGGCCGGTGGGGATCTTGTCGTTGATGGAGGAACGCTGGCGCACAACGCCCTCGATCTTCAAGGTGAACTCCGAACGGACGGTAAAGGCCAGGTCAAACAGCTCTTTGTTGTCCGCCTCGTCGAATACGCACTGGACGATGCCTTCCCGATCCCGCAGGTCGATGAAGATCAGGCCGCCCAGGTCCCGCATACGGGCGCACCAGCCGCACACGGTGACCCGCTGGCCGATGTGTTCTTCCCGCAGGGAGCCGCAGTAGTGGCGCTGGGGATTGCGAAAAATAGACATAGTAATCCACTCCTATCTCTAGTCGTCGTTGTTTTCTTGAATGGGCTTTCCCTGGGCCATGGGAGCCACCCGCTGGAGCAGGTATGCAGGCACCTGGTCAAAAGGCACGCTCTGCTGTTGGCCGGTGGCCATCTCTTTGATGGAGGCAGCGCCCGCCGCCACTTCGTCTTCCCCCAAAAAGATCACATAGGGGATGCCCAGTTTGTCGGCATAGGAGATCTTTGCTTTGAATTTTTTGGGTTCGTTGTATAGCTGCGCCCGCAGGGAGGCGGCCCGCAGCTGGGTGGCCAGGGTGATGGCCGGGCCCAAATCTTCTGTCATGGGGAGGATCAGCACATCCGCCGGCGCCGTCAGCAAGCTTTGGTTCAGCAGGCCCTGTTCTTCCAGCACATAGAACAGCCGGGTCAGGCCGATGGAGATGCCCACGCCGGGCAGCTGTTTGTCGGTGTAGTATTCCGCCAGGTTGTCGTAGCGGCCGCCCGAACAGATGGAGCCGATCTCCGGGTGGTCGGTCATCACGGTTTCATACACAGTGCCTGTGTAATAATCCAGGCCCCGGGCAATGGTCAGATCCACGGCAAAGTGGTCTTGGGGCACGCCGAAGGCGCCCATATACCGCACCACGGTGGACAGCTCCTCGATGCCTTGGTCCAGCAGGGCATCCTTGCCCCGCAGCCCTTCCAAAGCGGCCATGGGGTCGGCGGCTTCCAGGGTGTCCAGCAGGGCGCCGGCGGCTTCCGCGGCCACGGCGCAATCCTCTGTGAGGATCTGGATCACTTTATCCCGGCCGATCTTTTCCAGCTTGTCCACCGCCCGCATCACGTCGGTGGCCTGGTCCCCCAGACCGAACAGAGAAAACAGCCCGCCCAATACCTTGCGGTTGTTCACCCGGATCTTGAAACGCCGGAGCCCCAGGGCGGTGAAGGTCTGGTAGATCACCGAGGGGATCTCCGCCTCGTTGGAAATGTCCAGCTTGCCATCGCCGATGATGTCGATGTCTGCCTGGTAGAATTCCCGGTAGCGGCCCCGCTGGGCCCGCTCGCCCCGATAGACTTTGCCGATCTGGTACCGGCGGAACGGGAAAGACAGGTCGCTGTAGTGCAGGGCCACGTATTTGGCCAGGGGCACGGTCAGATCAAACCGCAGGGAAAGGTCGGCATCCCCTTTGGTGAACCGGTAGATCTGCTTTTCCGTTTCGCCGCCGCCCTTGGCCAGCAGCACCTCCGACGCCTCGATCAGCGGGGTATCCAGGGGCGTGAAGCCATAGAGCTGGTAAGTGCTGGCCAAGATCTGCTTCATCCGGTCGAACAGGACTTGCTGGGCAGGCAGCAATTCCATGAAACCGGAAAGGGTGCGGGGTTTCATTTTGCTCATACTCTCTCTCCTTTGCTGTTGTAGGGAGCGGCCCGGCAGGATGCGGGCCCGGTCAGGGGAACAAAAAAACGCTTTCGCCCCCACATACATGGGACGAAAGCGTGACTCTTTCGTGGTGCCACCCAATTTCAGCGGAAGACTCCGCCCTTTGGCACTCCAAGGGTACGGGGAGTGTGCCGTAGGCGTCTCCGCCCGCCGCTCCGGCGCTGTCTTCCCCAACCCCATTCTGTAAGCGCTTGCAGCCAAGGCGCTTTTCTCTGGTCCAGCGGGCGTTTGGGTACTCGGTCGCCTTCTTTGCGGTACTTGGCGTTATTCTATACCTTTTCCCGGAAAAAGTCAATACGCTCTGCCCTGCTTTTATGGAACGGCAATAGACAGGGTGGTGGAGACAGCCAATACCTGCCCCGCCGCCCCCGTTTTTATCGGATCGATCAATGGGAAGTCATCAACGGAAGAACACGGATAATTTCCTCCCACACAAAACGCCTATCATACAGCCTGCAACACTCAATGCGATATACAGCGCGCCCAAAAAGTACGCCTTTTTTTCAAGCAATGCAAGCGCTTCCAGTGAGAAGGTAGAAAACGTGGTAAAGCCGCCGCATACGCCTGTTTTCCAAAACAAGATAGCATTTGCCGATATGCGATCATTTTTTGCAACGATACCGGTAATAGCCCCTATTAACAGGGCGCCCAGTAGATTGGTGAGCAAGGTCAGCACAGGAAATTCGGTTTTCGTTGGTATAAGACTGATTGCATATCTCCCCATTGCCCCCAGCGCCCCGCCAAAAGCGACAAAGAAAAAACTCATGTATGGCCCCCATCAAACTCCAATTTGCCCATTTGTTTGCTGCCCCAGTATAGCCGATTTTTCCGCCGCAAGCAATCCGTGCTTTATGACCGCTTTTGTCCGCTTCATTTTGTGGGGCTGTGCGCCCCGGCCTTGCAAATAACCGCTCGATGACCTATGATAAAAGCATCCGGTGTGCCCTTTTGCCGCGACGGGCCTGTGCGGCGGGGAGAGATCCTGCCGGCAAATGACCGAAATAAGCAGCGCTGACCGCTTTTTGGAGGGGAGCATGAAAAAGTTAAAATGGCATGGCATAGCATTTTCCCTGCTGATATTGTTCATTTATATCATGGGAACTTATGATTTTTTTATGATGCTGTCGCACAATGAAGCCTATTACGTGAGCAAAGGATATGGGGAGATCATCCATGATTACTTTACCGATTATCCTGTTGCAGGCTTGGTTTTGTGGGTCGGCAACCTGGTGAGCGGGCTCACAGCCCCCATCCTCTATTTGTTGAAAAACAAATGGGCCTATATAGCAGCATATGCTTCCTTTTTGTTCGATCTATTCCTGATCTTATTTGGAGCGATATGGAAGAATCGATTCGGCGTCTTTGACCTGCCGGTTATTTGCTTTGATATTTTCATTTTGATCATCACTTTTTTGTTCGGCGCATATCTGCATGTGCAGCTCAAAAATGGGAGGGGAATGAAAAAACAGAGCCATCCATAGTAGGTCTTTCGGCTTGCACCAGAGCAGAGCAGGATGTTTGGCCTCATTGCGGCCCAACAACGCCCGGCTGGGGTTTCCAAGACCCCTGGGCCTGTACGGCGATACACAGCAAAAGGCCCACCTGGAAATTCCCAGACGGGCCTTGAAAACAATGGGAAGACAAGGCTTCCGCTCCCCTGCCTGTAAGGTCGAAAAAGGCAGGGCCGGGGACGCTTTATCCAAAAGAACGAAAGGAACATTTGCATGGGGAACCGCCGGCAGGGCCGGGCGGCTTTTGTACTCCCCTGCTCCCCAAAGAGCAGGGTGCGGGCGACCGGCATGGTAGGCAGAACAGATCTCTGCCGCTTTGGCCTGACGCACCGCCGGGCGCATGTTACTTTTTGTTCTTGGGGTTGACAATATCGCGCCAGGCCAGATCACCACGCATAAGACCTTGGACCAGAACTTCTGCGGTGGCCACGTTGGTGGCAAAGGGGATGCTGTTCATATCACAAAGACGCTGTAAATTGGTAAAATCCGAATCGGCGGTGTATTTATCCAATGGATCGCGGAAAATTAGCACCAAGTCCAACTCGTTGTAAGCAGCCCTGGCGGCGATCTGTTCGTCGCCGCCGCTGACGCCGGGCAGCAAACAATCCACTTTGAGTCCCGTGGCTTCGGTGATCAATTTGCCGGTGGTGCCGGTGGCGCACAGATCATGCTGGGACAATATGCCGCAATAGGCAATACAGAACTGGACAGCCAGTTCTTTTTTTCGGTTCTGCGCGATGATCGCGATATTCATACCAGTTCACTCCGTTTCTCCGGCCGAGGCCGGCGTTTTGCCGCCGCAGGATCACAGCGGTGCCTCTGCTTCCCTCATCAGAGGCGCATCAATCGTACCTTTTCGCCCCGGAGGCGGCGGGCGATGTTGTTATAAGCGGTTACGGCCGGCCCTTCCGAATAGAGCATCAACACCTTACCGGCATTACCGCAGGCTATGATGTCCCGGTCTTCCGGAACCACCCCCAATAGCCCCAGGCCAGCCAGATCCATGGCACGGTCGATATTCACCATGTCCCCCTGCTCGATCATGCCGGGGCGCACACGGTTGACCACGATGCGGACGTTATCCAGCTGCTGGCGGTAACAGATCTGAGCGGCCTGTTCTGCACCGCGCAGCGAGGTGTAATCCGGCGTGGAGACGATAGCAGCCCGGTCGGCTCCGCCAGCAAAATAGGCGATGGTATCGGTAAGGCCCGCCGGGCAATCGACGATGGTGTACGTAAAATGAGCGCGGCATTTTTGCAGGAAGGCCGCCACCGATTGGGCGGTGACGCAGGGCTCCAGCGCGCTGGAGGCCGGCGCCGTCAGCACGCGCAGATTTTTGACGATGGGGTGGCGGACAGCCGCCTCTTTCAGCGAGGCCCTGCCGGCGATGACATCGGAAAAAGAAAAAAGCAGGCTGTCTGTCATGCCCAATACGATATCCAGGGCACGCAGACCGCTGTCTGCATCCACCAGCAGTACTTTTTCACCTAGGGCGCACAGCGCCACGGCGACACCGCAGCAAAATGAAGTCTTGCCCGTGCCGCCTTTGCCAGACGCTGTGATCAAAACCGTTCCCAAGCCGCTCACCTTCTTTTGTTCGGATGCCGGGCATCCGGGTCCCAGGGGGCATGGAGCCCCTTCATCCTGTATGGGAGAGCCCAGGCGCCGCAAGTGCGCCTGGGTATACACATTTTATTATACTGTATCGCGGCCTGGGATGCAATGGGCATTCCGCAGGAATCCAGAGGAATCCTATGCGATCAACGTATTTTCCTGGGTGACAGGCGCAGGGTCGGTCTGTTTGCCAAAATAGGCGTCGTAAATATCCCGCACGATGGGGGCCACGTTGCCGCCGCTGCCGCCGTGCTCCACAATGGCGAAGACCACGATCTGCGGGTCGTCATAGGGGGCAAAGGAGATGAACACGCCGTGGGCCGCTTTGGCTTTGCTGCTGCTGGTTTGGGCCGAACCGGTCTTGCCGCCCACCGCAATGGGATAATTGCGGAACACCGAAGCCGCCGTACCGTCATCCGTCACCACGCCCCGCATGCCTTCTTTGATGGCGTCGATGGTGGATTGCCGCAGCTCCATGGTGTTGAGCACTTCCGGCTCGCACTCGTCGATCACTTGGGTGTAGTCATAACTGACTACCTGCTTTAAAAAGTGGGGCCGGTGACGGGTGCCGCCGTTTAAGATGGTGGCCATGTAGTTGGCCATTTGGATGGGGGTAAACTGCTGTTCCGACTGACCGATGGCCGCCTGCAAGGTCTCGCCGGGCCACCAGGTATCGCCTGTGGCAGCACGGCTCTCCGGGCCCGCCAGGTTGCCTGCCACTTCGCCGGAAAGCTCCACACCGGTCTTTTCGCCCAGGCCCAGCTGCTTGGCGTAGGAATTCAATGTCTCGATACCCATCTGCCGGCTCACTTCATAAAAGAAGTAGTTACAGGAATATTTCAGCGCGCCGCTGACATCCAGCGTGCCGTGGGTCCCCCGCCGGTCGTTCCACAGCCAGCAGGCCGGGGTGTAGCCGCTGGAAGCATAATAGGTGTAAACGCCCTCGTCCCGGATCTTGGTGGAGGGGGTGATGGTCCCGCTCTCCAGAGCCGCCAAGGCTGGCACCGGTTTGAAGGTGGAGCCCGGCGGGTAAGCGCCGGCAATGGCCCGGTTGAACAGGGGCTTCAGCGGGTTGTCCAACAGGTCGTTGTAATCGGCGTTGTAGGTAGCCAGGTTATAGGTGGGGTAAGAGGCGCAGGCCAGGATACCGGCAGTGTCCACATCCAGCACCACCACGGCCCCCCCTTCCACATCGCGGCCATTGCTTTTTTGGCTGATGTCCGCAATGGTGCTGGCCAGGGATTCCTCGGCCACAGCCTGCAGGTCCAGGTCGATGGTGGTGATGACATTGTTGCCCGGCTTGGGCTCTTCCACTTCGATGATGCCGGTCACATCCCCATCCAGGTTGGTCTGGACAGCCCGGGTGCCGTCGGTACCGCGCAGATAGGATTCATAGGCTTTTTCCAGCCCGTCTTTGCCCAGGGTGTCGTTCAGGGAGTACCCTTGGCTACGCAGTTCTTCGTATTCCTCCCGGTAGATCTTGCCCACGCGGCCCAGCACATGGGCGGCATAGGTGGTGTCGTATTGACGCACGTCGTCCACCGAGATGGTGACGCCGGGCAGCTCGCTGCTGCGTTCTTCCACCAGCGAGACGGTCTCCACACTGACGTCGGAGGCAAAGGTGAACAGGTTGTTGTAGGAGGAAAATTCCTGCTGCCGCATTTCATAGCGCACGCCGGCCACTTTGCGGGCCTCTTCATCCGTATAGCTGGCAGGGATGTCATAGCGGTCCCGCAGCAGATCCATCAGCTCTTCGGCCGAGGTGTTATCCAATGTGCGGACGATGTATTTGTCCTCTTCCGCAGCGTCCTCCGGCGCATCTTCGATGGGGATGCGCCAATTTTTCTCATTGTCTTCAAAATAGGAGATCAGGTCCTGGGCAGCGGCCTCCTCCTGAGAGGCGAAGGTATAGGCAAAGGGCGCTGTGGTGGTGACAGGCAGCGAGTCGGCATGGGTCAGGCCGGCGGCGTCTGTGATGGCGCAGATCTGCAGGATCACATCGTTTTGCAGCTTAGAATCCCAGGAATAATAGTCAAAGGTGATGGAAAAGCCCAAGGCATTGGAGACCAAAGGCCGGCCGTAGCAGTCCAGGATCTCCCCCCGGGAGGCGGGCTGCTCATAAGTGCGCAGGATCTTGCGCTCCGCTTCCTGGCGGTAGGCGGCGCCGTTGACGATCTGTAAGTCCACCAGGCGCAGCACCATCAAGCCGGCGATCAACACCATCATGGAGCAGAGTACGCCGATCCGTCTGATCTGATTTCTTCGGTTCATAGCGGTATCCTCACAAAGCTAGGGGTCAGGTCTCTTCGGTAAAGCGGCGGTGGATCTTGCGGATGATCAGATATACCACGGGGGAAAACAGGGCGGAAAAGGCCAAGTTCCGGGCGGCAAATGCCAGGGCGCTGAGCGAGTGGGCCTCATAGACCAGGGCATAGTAGAAAAAGAACACCACAAGGCTTTTGAGGGCGGAGATGAACGCCCCGCACATGAGTAAAGTGGGATAGACCCGGCGCATGTAACGGGCGGCAAACCAGCCGGCACCCAGGCAGCACAGGGCGTAATACAGGGCCATCAGCCCTTCTTCTGCCCCGGAATTGACCGTGGAGAAAAGGCCCACGGCAAAGCCAAATGCCGCCCCTACATAGGGGCCCTCGAACAAGGCGATGGCCGCCAGGAAAAAGGGCATCAGGTCCGGGGTGGCGCCAAACACGTGGAGCCGGGTGCCCCGGGCTGTCTGCAGCACATAAAACAGCAGCAGCACCAAGGCGTACAGGGCCATGCGCCAGCGGAAGGCTTTTTTTTCTTTCATGGCGTCACTCCGTGATGGTAAAGGATTTGACGATGTAGACTTTCTTCAGGGCAGTCAAGTCCACGGCAGGCTGGATCTTGGCGTAGGTGGAAATGCCGTGGCTTTCGGGCAGCACCTCCGTGATGGTGCCAATCAGCAGCCCTTTGGGGAAGATGCCGCCATAACCGGAAGTCTCCACCGTATCCCCCACCAGCACATCGCTGTCGTTTTGCAGGTAGGACAGCCGCAGCAGGCCGTCGTCAGCCAGTTCAAAGCTGCCTTCGGCCACCACCACTTCCCGGGTGCGGGAAACCACCGCGCCCATCTTGACCGACACGTCGGTGATGGGCTTGACTTGGCAGGAGTTGTACTCCACCCGGGAGACATAGCCCACCAGCCCATCGCCGGTGATCACCGCGTCGTTGACTTCCACCCCGTCTTTGGTGCCCCGGCTCAGGGTAAAGGTAGTGGAGATGCCGTCGCTGGAGATGCCGATGACTTCGGCCAGCTCGCAGTCGTAATCGGCGTGGCGCCGCTTCAGGCCGGCCAGCTCCCGCAGGTATTCGTTTTCGTCGATGGCGGCCTGGTATTCCCGCTCTTTCCGCTCCAGTTCCAGGACGCGGGATTTCAGTTCGGCGTTTTCTTCTTGCAGGGAATTGTAGCGGTAGAAATAGCCGAACAAATCGTTGAAAAAGTCGCTGACCGTGGTCAGGGCATGCTGGATGGGCGTGATGACCACGCTGGCGCCGTTGGTCAGCGGCGAGAGCTTGCCCGTGCCGATGGAAAAGCCGATGATCACCGAGCAGAGCACCAGCAAGACCAGCGCCCAGATGAATAGTTTGGAAGAAAATAGTTTCATAGGAAAAGGGTCCTCACCGAGTGTTGTCCAGCGTGCGGAAGATGCCGGGGCCCAGCATCCGCATCAAAGGGGCCAGGGGCAGGCCGATGACATTATAGAAATCCCCTTGGATCTGGCGCACCAGCAGCGCGCCTTTGCCCTGGATGCCGTAAGCGCCGGCCTTGTCCAGCGGTTCGCCGGTGGCGATGTACCAATCGACCAGCCAAGGCTCTAAATCGTAAAAAGTCACCAAAGTCTGTTCGCAGTGGGTGCGCATTTGACCGCCCTGCCACAGGGCGATGCCGGTGCACACCTGGTGGGTGCGGCCGCTGAGCGAAGAGAGCATCCGGCGGGCGTCGGCCTCATCCTGGGGCTTGCCCAAGATTTGACCGTCCAGGCACACCACGGTGTCGGCCGCCAACACGGTGTCAGCCGGTGTGGCCTGCCGGCGGGCGCTCTCCGCCTTTTGCAGCGCCACTTCTACCACAAAATCCGCCGGATCTTTGGCGGCGCTGTGTTCGGCACAGTGCTGGGGCCGCGTTTCAAAGGATAGGCCGAGCCCTTGCAGCAGCGCTTGGCGCCGGGGGGAAGCGGAAGCCAAGATCAGCATGGCGCCACCTCATTGCCGCCCGGTGGAGCCAAATCCGCCGGCTCCCCTGTCCGTAGGCGTCAAAGCCTCACAGGGCAGCAGCTCCACACGGGTGATGGGCAGGATCAAAAGCTGGGCGATGCGGTCCCCATCCCGGATGGTAAAAGGCTGCTGGGACAGGTTGACCACGCTGCACAGCAGTTCGCCCCGGTAGTCGCTGTCGATCAGGCCAACGCCATTGGCCATGGTAAGGCCCTGTTTGGTGGCCAGGCCCGAGCGGGCCAGGATCATGGCGCAGTGGCCCTGGGGCAGCTCGATGGCGATGCCGGTGGGGATGGCCCGCCGCTCCATGGGCTGCAGCACGATGGGTTCGGGCAAAAAGGCCCGCAAGTCCAGAGCGGCGGAACCGGGGGTCTGGTAAGCCGGCAGCGGGGCCAGGCGGCCTTTGGCATCGGGGATGCATTGTATCTTTAGTGTCTCCATAATTCTCCTATCTTATATGGTGGCAGGCGGAAAAGGTCACTGGACGCCCCGGTAATAGAGGCCCCGGGTGATCTTGCCCGGCAAGGCAGTGCCCTGGTCATACCGGCGGGCTACGGCGGCGCACTCTTCCGCATCTTCTATGGTAAAGAGCAAGCGGGCCCAACGCAGGCCGATGTGGGCGTAATCCTTCCCTTTGTCGCTCAGGGAAAGGGGCTCGCTGTTATACAGGGTATTGCGGCAGTGGGGCTCGGCCATCAGCGGGAACTGGCGGCCGGTCTTATCCGAAAGGAAATGGGGCCCCTGGCGGCAGGCGCAGTGGCCGGCCCCCCGCCGTATGGCGCAGTTTTCAAAGATCATCAAAGGCAGGCGGCCGTAAACGATGGCCTCCAGCTCCAGCGCTTTGCTCAGATCCCGGATCTGGGGAAAGGTCATTTCAAAAGAAGCGGTGGCGCTCTGGAGCCCCAGTGCCTTCAGCTCTTTTAAACACTGGGAATTCATCACATTCAGGCCGAAATCGCCCCGCAGCTCCATACCCACCTGCTCCAACAGATGGGCTTGGCCCAGGTTGGTACACACTGCGGCGGTGACACCGGCTTTTTTGCAGGCTTCCAACTGTTCCAGGGCCTCGGGCCACTGGCTGTCGAACAGGATGCGGGGCAGCACGGCCCCCACCCGGATGCCCGCCTGCTCCAAGGCGGCGCACCGGTCCAAATGGGCGGCGCACTGGTCCAGCGGCAGGTAGATGTATTCCGGCCGGGTGACCAAAAGGGCGGCGGACAGCTGCTCCACCCGCTGCACCTGATAGATGCGCCCGGGCGGGGCGGTGGGCTCCAGCCGGCGGGGACCCGGCTGCCACTCCCCTTCCCGCCGTTTGGGCGCCAGGCGGCGCTGGGATGTGATCCCATCCAGGCACTGGCGGCGCATGGCGTTGACAGAAGCCGCCGGGATGCGCAGCCCTTCGTCCAAGGCCACATCCACCCGGCGGGCAAAAAACACAGTGCCCCCGGTTTTGGAAAGGTTCTGGGCCACTTCCGCCTGGGTGGTGGCCCGGGTGCGGGCCTCTTCGGCGGCGGGCGCTTCGGTCTCATAGGAAAAGCCGTCTTTATCCCGGGCGGCCAGCGTCATGGGCTGCCCGCGCAAAGCGGTAAAAGACAGGTCCACCGGGATGCAGGGCGCTTCCCGGTCCCCTTCGTAGATCTTGCGGGCTTGGGCATACAGGGGCCGTGCGGCCCGGGCGTCGGCTTCGGAACGGGTGCCGAACATCTGGGGGCCGGTGCGGCCGGTAAAATAGCCGTCGGTAAAGCCGCTGCGGGAAAACACCTGCTGCAGCTGCTGCAATTCCTCCGGCGAAGGGGCTGCCCCTGTTTGGATGGCTTTTTTATAGATGCTGGTCACCAGCGCCGTGTATTCCGGCCGTTTCATACGCCCTTCGATCTTGACGCAGGCCACGCCGGCCTCCTCCAGCTCCTGCAAGTGGGTGGCCAGAGAGAGGTCTTTCAGGCTCAGGTACTCCTGGGGCTTGCCGCCGTCAAAGCCATAGGCCAGCCGGCAGGGCTGGGCACACAGGCCCCGGTTGCCGCTGCGGCCGCCGATGACGGCGCTCAGATAGCACTGGCCCGAATAGCACATGCACAGAGCACCGTGGCAAAACACCTCGGTCTCCACGCCGCACCGCTGGGTGATGAAGCGGATCTGGTCCAGCGGCAGCTCCCGGGAGAGCACCACCCGGGAAAAGCCCAACCGCTTGCAGGCCAGGGCGCCGGCCAAATTGTGCACGGTCATCTGGGTGGAGGCGTGGACCGGCAGGTCGGGGGCCAGGGCCTTGACAAGGCGCAGCACGCCCAGGTCCTGTACGATCACCGCGCTGGCCCCAGCGGCGTTCAGCGTGCGGATCAGTTCCGCCGCGCCGGGCAGCTCCCGGTCGGTCAGCAGGGTGTTTACGGTCACATAGGTTTTGACATCCCGCAGGCGGCAGTAGCGCAAGGCCTCGGGCAATTCGTCGGCGGATAGGTTTTTGGCGCCCCGGCGGGCGTTGAAATCGCCGGCGCCAAAATAGATGGCATCCGCCCCGGCGCGCACCGCCGCCACCACCGATTCAAAAGAACCGGCCGGCGCCATCAGTTCCAAGGCCATGGCTCGCCCTCCTCTCTGCAGCTGCTTTGGTTCATCCTTTTTTCAGCCGGGCGTTTTCCGCCCGCAGGGAGGCCGCCTCGTCGGCGTATTCCCGGATCTGCCCACGCAGGCTCTCTGCCGCTTCCTGGGCTTTGTAGTAATCGTCCGCAATGTTGAGGGCCGCCATGACAGCTGCCGTCAGCTCAGAGAGCTTGGCGCCCTGGCGCACTTCCTGCAGCTTGCGGTCCACCAGCTCTGCGGTCTTTTTCACATATTGAGGGTCATCGTCGGCCAACAGATGGTATTCTATGCCGCCGATGTTCACAGTCACACGATTCTTCATAACTCCTACCTCTGCCTTGGGCGGCAGGCCGCCCAGATCGAAAATTCCATATACCTAATTAGAAAGTATACCACAACCGCCTTGGTTTGTTAAGTAGAAATACCAAGCAGCTCCCTTTGCCACAGGCTGCCGGCAGCTTTGCGCAATGGGGTATAGTGTGGTAGGATGGAAGAAATACGCCGGAGCCTGATCGCAGGACGGGCGGGAAACCGGGAAAGGATGTCTGCCGATGAAAGAGTACACCATGGTCAAACTGCGGGAGCAGCCCCAGCTGCTGGGAGCCGCCTCCCTGTGGTTCCATCAGAAATGGGGCATCCCCCAAGCCGTGTATGCCGCCAGCATGGCGGACTGCCTGCAAAGCGGCGGGATCCCCCAATGGTATCTGGTGTTGGATGGGGATACCCTGGTGGCGGGGGCGGGCGTCATCGCCAACGATTTCCACCTGCGGCGGGACCTTTCCCCCAATGTCTGCGCCGTCTATGTGGAGCCGGACCACCGAGGCCGGGGCATCGCCGGCAGGCTGCTCCGCTTCCTCTGCGAAGATTGCAGGCAGCTGGGCTTCCCGACCCTCTACCTGGTCACGGACCACACTTCCTTTTATGAACGGTACGGCTGGCGCTTCCTCTGTATGGTGCAAGAAGAAGGGGGCGGGCAAACCAGGCTGTATGTGCACCATGCCCGCCGGTAGGCCGTTTCCCGGGAGAAGGGCGCTGCCAAATCATTCCCTTGGGCGGGTTTGGCTTGAGGACGGGGAGCTCGCCGTAGTATAATAACAGCAAATGCCGCGCCCGGCCCCAGGCCGGGCAGACCGCACGGGGAGGTATGTGAAGATGGAGATCGAAGTGAAATATCAGACAGACCAGGCCCAAGCCCGGCAGCTGTTTTGCCACCCGCTGTTGGCCCCCTATTTAGGCCCTGCCCACCAGATACCCATGCAGGCCGTCTACTACGATACGGCCCAAGGGGAATGTGCCGCAGCTGGCTTTGTGCTGCGCCTCCGGCGGGAGGGAGAAACCGCCATCTGCACGGCAAAAGGAGGCCGGGGGGTGGATGGCGTGGCCCGCCGTACGGAACTGGAGACGCCTGCTTCCTCGCTGGAAGAGGGCGTCTGTGCCCTGCTCCGGCGGCCCGACTGGCCTGCCGCCTGGCGCGCGCCGCTGGAAGAGCCGTTGGTGGAGACTGCCCGCATGGAATTCACCCGCCTGGCAGCGGAGTTCCGGCAGGGGGGCTTGGCAGTGGAAGTGTGCTATGACCAAGGGTGGATCGAAGCCGGCGGGAAGCGGGCGCCCATTGGGGAGTGCGAGCTGGAGCTGAAGCAAGGGGCGGAAAAGGACTTTTTGGCGCTGGTGGACCAGCTGCAGCAGGCGCTGGGCTGGAAGCCCTGGGAAACATCCAAATACCGCCGCGCCCAGGAGCTGATGCGATGAGGCGGCGGCCAAACCGGTGGCAGTTTGCGGCCCGCAAGCCTTTTACCGGCCGCCAGAGAGCCATCGCACACCCTTGCTTGTGGTATTGCGGCGCTGTGGCCCTGCTGTGGGCGCTGGTGACCCTGTGGGGCCGGGTCCACAACGCCAGCATCCGGGTGGTGGCCCGCCTGTGCAGCAATGGGGCGGCCTTTGTTTCCCGCCTGTTCCCCATCCCCCTTTCCGAATGGTTGGTCTTTTTGGCTGTGGCCGCCCTGGTGGCCCTGCCTGTGTGGGGAGCGGTCCGCCGTGGGAAGCGGGGCCTGGCCAAAGGCCTGTGCCGCTCCTTGGCCCTGCTGCTCACCATAGGCCTGTGGTTCAGCCTGTTTTGGGGCGTCAATTACGATGCGGCTCCCCTGGCCCAACAGCTGGGGCTGGAGGTGAAGCCCCGTTCGGTGGATGAGCTGTATGCGGCGGCCCAGACCCTGCTGGAGGACGCCAACCGCCTGGCAGACCAAGTGGAACGGGATGGCGGCGACGACTGTGCCGCCGGGGATTTCAGCGCCATGAGCCAAGATCTGTGGGAGGATTACCAAACCCTGGGCCAGCAGGCGCCCCTGTACCGCAGCGCCGTGGCCCGCCGACCAAAGCAGGCCCTTGTGTTGGGGCCGCTGATGCCCTGGGTGGGCATTGCCGGCTACTACTTCCCCTTTTCCGCCGAACCGGTGGTGGGCCCCACCGTGCCCACCCATATGGCTTATAACATCGCCCACGAACTGGCCCACTCCCTGGGAGTGGCCCCCGAGGACGAGGCCGGGTTTTCCGCCTATTTGGCCTGCATGGAGTCGGAAGACCCTTTGATCCAATACAGCGGCGCGTTGAACGCTTATATTTATGCATCCAATGCGCTGTATGATTATGCACCGGACCGGGCCAATGACCTCAGCGCCCAAGTCAATGAGAACCTGCGCCATGATATCTTGGCCCTCAACGCCTTTTTGGCCCAGTTCGAAGGGCCGGTCCAGCAGGCAGGCGATGCGATCAACGACACATATTTGCGGGTGCAGCGGCAAGAGCAGGGCCTGAACAGCTATGGGAACATGGTGGATCTGCTGATGGCCTACCTGGACCAACAGGGGGAATTGGGTGGTTCGTGACGAAATGAATAAAATAAAAATACAATTCTGTGCATAATTAACCGTTGCAAATTCATTCACTCTGTCGTATAATTATCACATGCAATGGATGAAAACACAGCGATGGAGGAATTGAATATGAAACAGATGAAACAACTGGCCGCCCTGTTGCTGGCGGGAATGATGGCAGTGGCCCTGCCGGGCTGTACAAAAGAGGCGGGCAGCGCGGGGAGCTCTGGCAGCGATGACAGCGAGACGGAAAAAGACACGCTGGTGCTGGGCACCTCGGCAGATTACGCCCCCTACGAATTCCACAAGATCGTAGACGGCAAAGACACCATCATGGGGGCCGACATCCAGCTGGCCCAGCGGATCGCCGATGACATGGGCAAAGAACTGGTCATTAAAGATATGGAGTTCGGCAACCTGATCACCGAGCTGAACAACGGCACCATCGATATGATCATCGCCGGCCTGACCCCCGATGAAGAGCGGGCCAAGCAAGTGGATTTTTCCGATATCTACTATTCCGGCGAGCAGGTGTGCATCATCCGCAAGGAAGACGCGGACAAATACACCAGCCCGGAATCCCTGGCCGGGCAGCCTGTAGCGGTGCAGACCGGTTCAATCTTTGAAGGCATTGTCAAAGACATGATGCCCGATGCCAGCGTGGTATCCCTGCCCAAGGTGCCGGACCTGTTTATGCAGCTGAACACCGGCAAGGTGGAGGCCATTGTGGAAGGGGTCGTTACAGCCAACGGCTACTTGGCCCAGGATGATTCCTTGATGTTGGCCGAATTTACCATTGATTACGACGAAGACGGCACCGCCGTAGCCGTGCAAAAAGGAAACACGGAGCTGCTGGAGCAGATCAATGAGACCATTGCAGATGTGGTGGAGGAAGGCGCCATGGAACAGTGGCTGGCAGAAGCCCAGCAGGAATCCCAGGGGTTGGAAGAAGAATAAAGAAAAGAATGTGAAAAGCCCTCGGGCGCGGAGACAGACCGCGCCCGAGGGCTTTTTTGCTCAAATATAATAAGCGGTTTGAAAAGGTGTACTTTTGCAAAGCGAAGAATTGCATTGAATACCCTTTGCTGAAGACACACAGATGCAAGCTTTCTGAATGTATCTATTTTGCAACATTTTTTCGCGAAATAAAATATGCTGGCTGCATACCCTTTCCTTTTTTGTATTGATCTGATTCTTTATAAATCACTGTGTTCTTACAGAAACCGTTCCGAATTTCCCCGCTTTGCAAAAGTACACTTATGCAAAGTTTGGGGGTGAGATGACAAGGAGCACAGTATCAAAAAACTTGGGTCCATAGGCAGCACAGAGAAAATTTGGAGATCTGCGGCCTGACGGGCCCGAATCATGCGCAAGGAGGTAATCAACGTATGAAAAAACGCATGCTATCAGCATTGCTGGCAGTTTGCATGATGCTGACATTGTTGCCAACCACAGCTTTGGCAGTAAGTGAACCAACCAGTTTGCTCCGGGCGATTCAAAACTATGGATTGACAGCAACTTGGGACGGGGCAAACACGGTCACAGTGTCAGGAACGAAAGAAAATGCGACGAACTTTCTTAAGTTGGATATCCCAGGCGGGATCGACGTCAAATGGGAAGCAAATCTGACGGGTAATGTTGCATATATGTATGGGTTGGTGGAGCTTACTAGCTCGACTAGCCAGCAATTTCAAGGCGGCGACTTCTATATAGAAGAAGGTGGCAGCATTGAAAATACGGGAGGCCGCGCTCTTGGCGTTTCCAGCGAATTATTGGAGGGTGCAAAAGCGAAGCCTGTTTACGTAAGCATCATGGTAAATGGGGGGACAATACGCGCATATGATAACCATGCTATTGACCTGGGAGCTGGTGGAGATGCAAGAAGACATCCTATCATGTCGCATATTTATATAAGCGGGGGCCTTGTAGAGACGATAGAAAAATCTAATCCAGAGTTCGGAGAGACTACTAATAAGTCTGCTATTTACTACCCGAGTGCTTATGACGGTGGGAGTGTCGCCGTAAATGGTGGTGTTGTACGAACAGATGCGTATAATACATCAACGATCTATGTCTCCAGCGCTAACTTTAGCAGCTCGGTTTATGTCAACGGGGGGCTGGTTGAAACCGGGGTAGATGGCAATGGCATCGAGACAAATGGCGAAGTTTTAGTCGGCACTTCTGAATATGTAGGAGACGCAGTCGGCGGTATTGTTGTTGGCGACACAGGTATTCTGCATCGTGGATTTCAAACAAAAGTAACGGTGGGAGGCGGTATCGTGTTTGGGCGCTTTCCTATCCTTGAAGTGGATGACGCTGAATACATCGTGGAGAAGAATGGAACGTTGATTAAACATGCTGTCGCCTATACTGACGATAAAACCTACAATGCTGGAAGTAGCGATAAATTGGAAATAGAAGGCGCAACTGTGACAGCAACATGGAGCCGCCAAGATGAAGTGAGCGGCATTGCCTATCAAAAAGGTGAAGAGACAGGCTTCTTTGGAGTACCTGGTGTCACGGTTGTTGGTACTGTGTTAAGTGAACGGAAACTGAGTGCTACGGCCAATCAAACAAAATTGACGCTGGATAGTGGACAGACAGCCCAAATTACCATCACGGATAACGCAGCAAGTGAGAATCCTTCGTATGTCTACAGTAGCAGTGATACGAACGTTGTCACAGTGGATACAAGTGGTACAGTTACCCCAGTAGGAAAAGGCCAGGCAACGGTTACTGTAACCTCCCCTGCTACATCAAATTACAAAGAAGGTTCCGCAACTGTAGAATTTGAAGTAACAAAGCTGCCGCCGCAGGACGTGAATTTTGAAAAGCCGGGCGACCAAACGGCCACCTATGGTGATCAAGCTTTCACCAATGCAGCTACCAATAATACCTCGGGCGGTGGTGGTGCGATCACCTACAGCAGCAGCGATGAAAATGTGGCTACTGTAGATGCAAATGGCCAAGTCACCATTGTAGGCGCTGGTACGGCTACCATCACAGCCACAGCGGCCGCTGTGGAAGGGTATGCGGAAACACCCGCCAGCTATACTCTGACAGTCAATCCGAAAGAGATTACCGCCACCGCTACGGTGCAAGACAAAACCTACGACGGCACCACAGCAGCCGAAGCGGCGGTAACGTTTGACGGCCTTGTTTCGGGTGAATCTTTGACCGAAGACACAGACTACACTGTCGAAGCGGTTTTTGCAGATGCAGATGCTGGTGAAAACAAGAATGTCAATGTCACTATCACCCTGCTGAACAAAAACTACAAGCTGGATGGTACACCTATCACTGCCACAGCTACAATCAGCAAGGCAACCCTGCCTGGGATGAATACGACCCTGCTGATGGAGCAAACGGCGAGCTTCAAGCGCGCCTTGGACCTGTCTACAGTAGCCGGGCTGCCGGAGGGCGAAACTCCGACATTTACTGTGCAAGGACCGGGGTCTGATTATCAGGGCCTGGAAAGTGCAGTTGTAGAGGCTAATACACTGACCCTTACAACAAAGGCGGATGGCACTTATGACAGTGGCGACACCGTGACAGTAAGCGTCACCGGTATGAAGAACTACGAAGATTCGGCCATCACAGTGCAGGTCACCTATACCAATAAGATTATTGTGGCGATCAGCGGTGTGACCATCGAGGAGAAAACCTACGATGGTACAGCAGTAACCTACACCGGCGAACCCACAGCTACCAAGCTGTCCGATGGAACAGAGGTAACAGACGAGATCACATACGATTACGCGTATTACAAAATCGGCGAAGAGGGAGCACTGACCGAAGCTCCCAAGGATGCGGGCAGCTATAAACTGGTCATCTCCGTCGCCGAAAGCAACGAGACCTACACCGGCACTGTGGAGATCCCCTTCACCATCGATCCGGCTGTGATCACCATCAAAGCGGATGATGTGACTGCTCATGTGGGCGACAGCGTACCCACACTGACGGCATACACGGTTACCGGCCTGGTGGAAGGTGAGGCGCTTGCCACAGAGCCCACATTGACCTATGTGGATGCGGAAGGCAATTCTGTCACGCCGGATATGAGTAAAGAGGGCACATATACCATCCAGGCCAGTGGCGCGGCAGTGCCAGAGGGCGGAAATTACCAAGAGCAGATCACCTATGAAACCGGCACCTTGACGGTTTCTGCCCGCCCGGTCACACCGGATGACGGCGATGACGACAACGGCTCCAGCAATAGCGGCGGCACCACGTACACCGCGACGGTCAACAAGACGGGCAATGGCGATGTATCTGTCAGCCCCCGCAATGCCAAAAAAGGCGACAAAGTGACCATTACAGTCGATCCTGATGCTGGTTATGAAGTGGAATCGGTCACTGTCACAGACAACAGCGGCAAGACGATTGCGGTATCCAACGAGGGCAATGGCAAATATACCTTTACCCAGCCGGGCAGCCGTGTGGCTATCCAGGTGACATTCCGCAATACGACGGAGCAGCCGGGCGATACTGTGCCCTTCACCGATGTGGCATCCAGCGAGTGGTACTACGAGGCCGTGCAGTATGTTTACAACAACGAGCTGATGAACGGCATGAGCG